>ERZ773237.14-NODE-14-length-167063-cov-128.016287_pt1 | contig 167063 bp, 154 predicted proteins | sample MGYA00580990_ERZ773237 | MGnify/ENA primary metagenome ERZ773237 (study PRJEB29015, sample SAMEA2737749) | human gut metagenome | biome: human gut; feature: human-associated habitat; material: faeces | place: China | collected 2012 ...
GTGTCTGCCTTTGCTGCCGCTTCATGAAAATACTGCAATGCCATTGGGGCATCCTGACTCCTTTGATATGCGCATCCAAGGATATAGTATGCGAGCATACGTTCGTTAGAATCTCCGTGTTTGTCAAAATAGTCGGCAATGTCTTTCTGCGAGTCGGTGCTCATGGGCATTGCGAGCTTGTTTCTTACTTTAGCCTTTAGCAGCAACAGCTTCATGTGCCGGCTTTTGTTCATGGCGCTTTCTCCCTCCAGACTGTCAATAAGCGTCATCGCCCTTTGTGGTGCCGCCTCGCTCAGACTGTCTGCCACAGCAATATCTCTGTCTGCCGCCTGCTGTCCGCAAGATACAACAGATAATAGTGTTGGCACTATAGATACGGCCAATAAAAGGCCGCCCGTTATGTTGGTTATAATTCTTTTCATCGTTTTAAATGGTATTCGAGATGCAAAGATAGTGTATTTTTAGGAGTTAAAGGAGCTTGTTTAAGTGAAGAACGAAGAGTGAAGAGTGAAAAATTCGATACTCTTGTGGATTATTGTTATTTCACTTTTCATTTAACCGCTTGTGCAACCGATATGAATCAACAAAGCTAATGTGCCGGCTGATTTGCAATCTGCCGGAATTAAGTATAAGGATTTTAATCCGCTTACTTCCTATTTTTATTTTAGATATGAATTTCTAATCAAAAAAATAGCTATTAAGGTATGAATCTCGGATCACAGATCCTGATACTTGATGCTGTCGGATAGCATATCCGACAGAACAATAGTCTTGTTGCTTCTTTTCGTCCTGTGCAACCGATATGAATCAACAAAGCTAATGTGCCGGCAGATTTGTAATCTGCCGGAATTTAATATAAGGATTTTAATCCGCTTGTTTCCTATTTTGATTAATAGGTATGAATTTCAATCAAAAAAATAGCTATTAAGGTATGAATTTCGGATCAAAGATCCTTATATTTTATGCTGTCGGATAGCATATCCGACAGAACAATAGCCATGTTGCTTCTTGACGTTCCAAGCCGCAAATTCTTTGGATTTGCTTTAATCAGCAGTTCTTGCTTTAAGTAAAAACTTAGGACAAAATATTTTTTCAATCTGGAAAATCAAAAGATAACGGATGTTAATTACTCGGTGCAAAAATGCTAAATGGTTAACATTCGTTTGCTTATCAGGATGGATAACGAGGCAAAAAACATGGATTTTGAGCCGTAAAAGCATGGTTTTAGAGTGATTAAAGGGTGCTTTTGAGAGTATAAGTCGGCCACTTTTGGAGCGTAAACGGCAGAGTAATATTTTTTAACTATTGAAGTTTTGAGCTTAAAACAGCATAAGACGTTGAATGATAATGACTTAACCATAATGCCTGATTTTTGCCGTTTTTCACGCCAAATCACAGACTTGCGATGAGTATCGCTATTCTGAGAGCGTCAAACGGACAGAAAATATCAGAAATATTTACAAATAAAGAAACGTTATTAAGTGAAAAATGAAAAGGGAAGAGTGAAAAATCCAAATGCCCAAAATAGATAATACCCACAAGGCATTTGGCTTTAACTCCTTTAACTTCGGCATAGCCAATTGTGAAACGAAGTTCAGCGTAGCTAATTATGAATTGTGAATTATAAAAGTGCTTGCGAAAAATCCAACGAAAATCAACTCAATATAAAGCAAAATCCATAGCTAATCCTAATAACAGATTTGTATTAAAAGGAGTCAGACCGGTAAAAGTTTAATGCCTTCTATGGCATGATATACGCTGTTATTTGTATTGAATGAATGTCCGTGCCATAAAAAATAGGTATGATGAAGTATGGCGGATGACGACAAAATACCTATTTATTATGATTGCAAGTTTCAGATAATTTTTGTTATTTTGCAGACAACATAACGGAGGCACGACAGCTTCGGGTCATAAAGACAGATAAACATTTAGCGGACGATGAAAAATAACAAGATGTATGAAGCCGACGACAAGATGATATCTCTGATTGCCGACAACTATAACATACTGCAAAGCCTTGGCAGGTTTGGCATAAATCTCGGCTTCGGCGACAAAACGGTGCGTGAGGTTTGTGAAGATCAAAATGTAGACACATATACGTTTCTTGCTGTGGTGAACTTCTCGATAAACGGATATCGCGACTTTGACGACGGCGGACGCTTCTCGATACCCACGCTGATACACTATCTCAAGGCGTCGCACGAATATTATCTCAATTTTCAGCTTCCGTCGATAAGAAAGGAACTTGAGGCTGCGCTCGACGAAAACGACAACCTGGCGCGGCTTATAATGAAGCTTTATGACGAATATGCCCACGAGATAAGGCATCACATGGAGTATGAGGAGAAGACAGTCTTTCCCTATGTAGACGACCTGCTTAACAACAAGGTGAACAATGAGTATGACATAGAAACCTTCTCGAAGCACCACGGACAGATAGACCTGAAGCTGAGAGAGCTGAAGAACATTATAATAAAGTATCTGCCGAGCGACATACAGCACAACAACAGGCTGACGGCCACGCTATATGACCTGTATAACAACGAAGAGTGGCTGCAAAACCATTCGATGGTGGAAGACTGCATATTCATACCGGCCATACGCAACCTTGAACGCAAGTTTAAGCAGAACGACGTGAGCGTGAAGATTTCGAAAATGATAAGCCGTAATCCTAATAACAGCGAGACGCTGAGCGACCGCGAGAAAGACGTTATAGTGAGCTTGGTGCAGGGAATGACCAATAAAGAGATTGCCGACCATCTTTGTATTTCTATCAACACCGTGATAACTCACAGGCGCAACATCGCGCGTAAGTTGCAGATACACAGCCCCGCAGGCCTGACGATATATGCCATTGTGAACAATCTGGTGGACATATCTTCTGTGAAACTCTGAAAGAAGATTTAAAACGGTCATGAATTTTTGTGTTAAAATCGGTACGCTGTATCGATTTTTTGTTTTATATTTGCACTCGAAAAAGAATTAAAAAGAAAACTTTTTAAGGAAATTTATTTGCGAAGTTGACAAAAATGGAAAACTTTTGCGAAAATATTTTTGAAAAAGTTTTCCAAAATCAAGAATATGGAAATAAAGAATTTTACAATCACGAAGCGCGACGGAAGCACAGACCGTTTCAGTCTTGACAAGATAATGAATGCCATAATCAAGGCGTTCAACTCAGTGAATGAACCTGCCGACTTGGGCTGTATCTCAAAGATAATCAGCCACTTGGATATGCATGAGGGCATAAAGGTGGAGGACATACAGAACCAAGTCGAAGAGGCCCTGATGAAGGAGGGATACTACAAGGTGGCAAAGAGCTTCATGCTGTACAGACAGAGGCACACCGAAGACCGCGAGACAATGGAGAAGTTGAAATTTTTGACAGACTACTGCGATGCGGCAAATGCGGCAACCGGCTCAAAATATGACGCCAACGCCAATGTTGAGCATAAAAACATAGCAACGCTCATAGGCGAGCTGCCAAAGTCGAACTTCATACGCCTTAACCGCCGTCTGCTTACCGACCGTATAAAGAAGATGTACGGCAAGGAGCTTGCAGACAAGTATATCGACCTGCTTAATCACCACTTTATATATAAGAACGACGAGACGAGCCTGGCCAACTATTGTGCTTCGATAACGATGTATCCGTGGCTTATAGGCGGCACGACGTCGATAGGCGGAAACTCTACGGCGCCCACAAACCTCAAGTCGTTCTGCGGCGGCTTTGTCAATATGGTGTTCATGGTGTCGAGCATGTTGAGCGGAGCATGCGCCACGCCCGAGTTTCTGATGTATCTCAACTATTTTATCGGTCTTGAGTACGGAAAAGACTACTGGAAGGAGGCCGACAAAGTGGTAGACCTGTCGATGAAGAAGCGCACCATAGACAAGATGGTTACCGACTGCTTTGAGCAGATTGTCTACTCTATAAACCAGCCAACGGGCGCACGCAACTATCAGGCTGTGTTCTGGAACATAGCATATTATGACAAACCATACTTTGAGAGCCTCTTCGGCGACTTCTACTTCCCTGACGGCAGCAAGCCCGACTGGGACGGACTAAGCTGGCTGCAGAAGCGCTTTATGAAATGGTTTAACAAGGAGCGCACAAAGACCGTGCTGACATTCCCTGTTGAGACGATGGCGCTGCTGGCCAAGGACGGCGACGTGATAGACAAGGAGTGGGGCGACTTTACGGCAGAGATGTATTCAGAAGGCCACTCGTTCTTTACATACATGAGCGACAATGCCGACTCGCTGAGTTCATGCTGCCGACTGAGAAACGAGATACAGGACAACGGTTTCAGCTATACGCTTGGTGCGGGCGGCGTGTCTACTGGCTCGAAGAGCGTGCTGACAATAAACCTCAACCGCTGCATACAGTATGCCGTGAACAACAAGATGGACTATAAGGAGTTCCTGTCTGACGTGATAGACCTTACTCACAAGGTGCAGCTGGCATATAACGAAAACCTCAAGGAACTGCAGCGCCACGGCATGCTGCCGCTGTTTGACGCCGGATATATCAACATCGGCAGACAGTATCTCACAATAGGTATCAACGGACTTGTGGAGGCTGCCGAGTTTATGGGCCTGCAGATAACTGACAATCCTGATTATCTGGCATTTGTACAGACTGTGCTCGGACTTGTGGAGAAATACAACAAGCAATACCGTTCGAAAGATGTGCTGTTCAACTGCGAGATGATTCCGGCAGAAAACGTTGGAGTTAAGCATGCCAAATGGGACAGGGAAGACGGCTACTTCGTGCCGCGCGACTGCTACAACAGCTATTTCTATGTTGTTGAGGACGATTCGCTGAACATCATAGACAAGTTTAAGATGCACGGAGCACCATACATACAGCACCTTACGGGTGGCTCGGCGCTGCATATGAACCTGGACGAGCATCTGTCGAAGGCACAATACCGACAGCTGCTCAAGGTGGCAGCCAAGGAGGGATGCAACTATTTCACGTTCAACATCCCCAATACAATATGCAACGACTGCGGCCACATAGACAAGCGCTATCTGAAAGAATGTCCTCACTGCCACAGCAAGAACATTGATTACATGACGCGAATAATAGGATACCTGAAGCGTGTTAGCAATTTCTCTGCAGCACGTCAGGAGGAGGCAGCGCGCAGATATTATGCCGGTAAGGACAAGATGGCCGTATCAGAGTAGTCGGGGCAGTAGCTGAAATGCCGGCAGGCGTATAACGCGCCATACCGGGGATGACAAAGAGAACTAAAAACTTAAAGTAAAGACATATACATGCTTAAATACGTTAACACGGGTGTGGTGTTTCAGGAGATACCCGACGAGGTTACACTTGCGGTGAACATATCCAACTGTCCGTGCCGCTGCCCCGGCTGCCACAGCCGCTACCTTTGGGGCGATGTGGGCGAGCCGCTTACGCCCCTGGTGCTCGATGGCTTTATACGGGAGTATGGCGACGACATAACGTGCATCTGCTTTATGGGCGGCGACTCGGAGCCTGAGTATGTAGATATGCTTGCCCGCTATGTGCATAAGGCCTATCCTAAAATGAAGGTAGGCTGGTATAGCGGCCGCACGAGGATATCGTCGGCAGTGAACAAGGCTGACTTCGACTATATAAAGGTGGGCCCGTATATAGAGCATCTTGGATGCCTGAAGAGCCGCACGACAAATCAGCGGCTTTACAAGCGTGCTTCGGGCGACGGATTTACTGATATAACATACAGATTCTGGAGTGGAAAAGACTGAAAGTTTTTTTCTTATTTGATATCTATGATGTCCGGTGCGTAAGTGCACCGGACGCTTTGTTTTCACCGGTAGCCACATTGCTTGCGGGGGGTAGTCGGTTGTTAGCTTGCTTGGCAGACATATATAATAAGGTGAATTTTTGCATAAGGATACCACAGAGGCATTGTAAAAATAGTGTAAATTTTTGCGCGTCTTGATTTTTAAGGCTATTTTTGTATTCGCAAAAGAATGAAAGCGTCAATGAACAATCGTTTGGCTATATATATATTGTTGGTTGTGGCAATAGCTTTAGGTGTTGTTTCGTGTGGAAGAACCGGTATCTCTAAGTCTGTTGTTATGGCAGACAGCCTGTCGCAGTCGGATCCGGCGGCAGCTATGGCATTTATAGACAGCATTACAGCGCGCAACGAAAATATGTCAACGGACAGCAGAATGCGCTTAGGGCTATTGAGGACAAAAGCTCAGAACAGCGCCGGAGTGATGTTTACGTCAGACAGCGTGATGCGCAATATCGTTGAATATTATGAAAGTGAAGGAGACGCAGACGACCGTATGCTGGCCTATTATCTTATGGGCAGCGTGTACCGCGACTTAGGCGATTCGCCTTTGGCCTTGCAATATTTTAATAAAGCAGCGGAGCAGGCCGATACAACCAGCGCCGACTGCGACTATCGTCTGCTATGCCGTATACACGGACAGGCAGCCAATCTGTTCCTTAAGCAGGAAATCCCATATTATGCCATTAAGGAATTTGCCATTGCAGAGCGTTATGCCATGACTGCCGGCGATACTTTGTCGGCATTGGTTTTTTTATGAACAGCGTGCCAATGCCTACTATCTGCTAAATATGCCTGACTCGGTTAAGGCCGTCAGAGAACGCGTGGCAGCATTATATTCACAGTATGGATATTCTGCACATGCTGCGTTGGCTGTCGGTGCTTTGGTTCATCAGATGCTGCGCTGCGAAAACTATTCAGCTGCAAAAGAATATATGGACATATACGACAGATACGTCTTTGCCGGCGGTAAGGATAAAATGGCAGAAGAGGGGCGCGATGTGTATTATTCATATAAGGGAGGATATTATCTGGGAATAAATAAAACTGATTCAGCCGAGTATTTTTTTCGCAAAGGTCTGAGCTGTTCGTCAAGTTTCAGCAATACGGAGAGTGCATGCCGCGGGTTGGCAGCCCTTTATAAACAGCTTAATCAGGCGGACTCTTTGGTGAAGTATACAGAGATGGCCCGCGTGGCAAATGATTCGGCCTATGCCAGCATGACCACTGAAAAGTTGTTGCATATGAAAGCGCTATATGACTATGGTCAGCAGCAGCGTATTGCATCCGATGAGAGAGAGAGGGCAGACAATGCATTGTTGGCGATTGTGCTTATTGTTGCTTCGTTTGTAGTGATTCTGTTGGTGTTCTTTGTTTTCTATTATAGAAAATTGCTCTTTAAGGAAAAAGAGAATGAACGGATGCAGAAAGAATGGCACGAGATGGAGCTAGAGAACAGGAAGCATAGGGAGAATATACGAATGCTCAAGCAGACGAAAGAAGATCTGGATGTACTGTTGCGACAATACGAGGGAGAGATAGAGCAGCTGGTAAAGGAAAAAACCGCTGCCGTGGAAGATCTGCAGAGAAAGATATCTGAATATGACAAAAACAGTCAGGAGAGGTATAGAAAGAAAAAGAATGTAGAACTGTATAATTCGTCAATTGTCATTAGATTTCATTATTTTGCCGAGAAAGTTATGGCATCTCCTGCTTTTGATGATTGGAAAGAATTGTATAAGTTCGTATCAAAAGAGCTTCCCGAACTTGCTGAGTATAAAGACACATTGAAGAATGGCGAATATGAGATCTGCGTTCTGGTAAGACTAGGATTCGCACCTTCAGAAATAGGAATACTGACCGGCAGAAAATTATCTGACATTGCAAATATCCGTAAGAGATTGTTGCTAAAGCTCTCAAACAGAGAGGGTTCCGCGAAAGACTTTGATATTTATATGAAGGAAGAGTTCTGATGTAGGGCGGAAAAATAGGAATTTTAATTATACAAATGGGAATATAAGGTTTAGGTGAATTTTGTGAAGTTTTGTGAAGTTTTATTTCAGCGATAATTTGCTGAATTAGTGCTTGTTGCCTATTTTTGCAGAAAAATCAAAATAGCGTGATGAAGGTAATTAAAGCATGTTTGGTATTTAGCATATTGTTTTTGTTATTTACCGTTAAGGCTAGTGCCACAGGTTTAGATGAGATTCATTATATAGGTAATCAGCTACATCTGACATCAACAAAAGTTGATGAGAGTAGTGTGGGCAATCAGGTGCCGCGTGCTCCTATGGCACCGTTGACTATAAGTATTGACGGCAATACGCTTTATCTGTATGAACAGTTTACAGAAATGTCGCTTGAACTTTCTGATGAAAGCGGTGTTGTCTATACTGACTATATTGCCGGAGGTGCATACAATACAAGCCTTCCTTCAGACCTTAAAGGCACTTATGAGCTTTTGATGAATGATGGTGAGTATATTTATACATGTACTCTTGTTCTAGAATAAATTATACTTTATAAAATATATGTCCGTGTAATACCTATGTTTACATTTAAAACTAAGAGTCTAAATCTCTCTCGAATTAAGACTTGTTGGTTATTGTACGGACGGGTTAAATTGAGATTTTCTCTCAATCGGCACAAAACTTTTATATATATATGAAAGAGCAGCAGTTTTGTATTAATTAATACAGGCTGCTGCTGTTTTTCTTTTGGTATTTTGACAGGTGGTTATTGCTTACTAACGATAAAATGCAGTCTTTATATCTTTAAGATGATATCAAATAAATGTGATTATGTTATGCTGCCGCATAAATCTTTCATGTAAAGCGACTTTTTGCGTGTGTAAACTAAAATATAAGGTCGTTATGGAATATACGATTTTCTTGGCTGAATGCTGAATCGTTAATCCTGTGGGCAATTTGTTATTTTGGATAAAATCGTTTTTTGTTACAGACTTTGTGTATAATCCTCTTGACTATTGTTAGGGGAGTGGGAGCTGTGCATCGTAGTTTGACGTCAGATGTCCCTAATATTTACGTAACCGTTCATTACAGCATAGATGGTAAGTGCCGACACACTTTTCACTTGGAGCTTTTCCATGATATTGTGACGGTGTGTTACAACTGTAGACAGGCCGATGTTAAGTTTGTCGGCAATCTCTTTATTTATAAGCCCTTTGACAATAAGGGACATCACTTCAATTTCTCTGTCAGAAAGAATTTTGGCGTGCCTCACGGCATTGGTCTTTGGCAGATGGCGTCCTTCAGAATGGGCCATTTGTTCGAGCCATAAAAGAGATTTGATAAGCTCGTTTTCTTTCTTGTCTGTATATAGACAATGAAAGGCTGTAAGCTGTTGGTTAATATCAGCTGACGAACTTGTCAGCATGATTGTTTTCTTTATATTACTTAAGTAAAAGTCTTTATCTTCAAGAATGATGTTAGCTGAGGCAAAATAATGATAGAATTTATCCGGTTGTGCGTTCAGCAAATCCTGGGTTGAATTGAATATTTCGACAGACATCATGGGAATAATATTCTGTAGTATGCTTTTCAGCCCAATGGCTGCAAGCGTATTGTTGTCGATTATGGATATCTGAGGAAATTTGCTGTACATATGTGATGTGTGTTATGTTATCTGTTGAAAACAAATGTAGGGACAAAAACATCAGTTTGTCCCTACATTTTAATCTATACCTTTGATTGAATTTTAATTTTATATCCTTATGACAAGAATCCGAGAAGAGCACCGGCAGCAACGGCTGAACCGATAACTCCTGCTACGTTCGGACCCATAGCGTGCATCAGAAGGAAGTTGTGGCGGTCGTATTCGAGTCCCAGGTTGTTTGATATACGCGCACTCATAGGTACGGCGCTGACGCCGGCATTACCGATAAGCGGGTTTATCTTCTTGCTCTTGGGCAAGAACAGGTTCATCAGTTTCACGAAGAGTACTCCTGATGTAGATGCCACGATGAAAGAGAATGCACCCAAAACGAAGATGAATATTGTGTTCATTGTGAGGAACTCGCTTGCCTGAGTTGAGCATCCTACTGTAAGGCCGAGCAATATTACGACGATATCGTTCAGTGAACTACCTGCAGTTTTTGCCAGACGTGTTGTCTTGCCTGATTCTTTCAGAAGGTTACCGAAGAACAGCATACCGAGCAACGGCAGACCTGACGGAACGATGAATGTAGTAAGCAACAGACCGATAATAGGGAACATTATACGCTCTGTCTGGCTTACGTGGCGAGCCGGCTTCATGTGGATTACACGCTCCTTCTTTGTTGTGAGCAGACGCATCAAAGGAGGCTGGATAACCGGTACAAGTGCCATGTATGAGTAAGCACATACTGCAATGGCTCCCATGAGGTTCGGACTCAGCTTGGATGACAGGAAGATTGCCGTAGGACCGTCGGCACCACCGATGATGGCGATACCTGCAGCCTGATTGGGCTCAAATCCGAATGCAAGTGCAAGCATATAAGCTCCGAAGATACCAAACTGAGCTGCTGCTCCGATAAGGATAAGCTTAGGGTTGCTGATCAGTGCAGAGAAGTCTGTCATTGCACCAATGCCAAGGAATACCAAAGGAGGATACCATCCTTGACGTACACCCTGATAGAATATGTTAAGTACAGAATTGTCTTCGTAAAGTCCTATTTCAAGTCCGGCTTCAGCCTTGAACGGAATGTTTCCGAGGATGATGCCAAGGCCGATTGGAACAAGCAGCAATGGTTCGAAGTCTTTTTTAATGGCCAGCCATATGAAGAATATGCCGGCAGCAATCATGATGATGTTACCCACTTCGGCATTTGCGAATCCCGTATAGGTAATGAAATCATAAAAATTGCTTTGAATAAAATCTATAAATCCCATGGTAGTTAAATTATCCGATTGTTATTAAAGCATCACCTTCCATTACGGTGTCACCCTTGTTTACTAAAACAGATGTAACAGTACCGCTGCATTCAGCTTCGATATTGTTTTGCATCTTCATAGCTTCGAGTATTATTACAGTGTCACCGTCTTTCACAGTATCGCCAACTTTAACTTTGATGTCTGTGATCGTTCCTGGCAGCGGAGCAGTAACCTTCATTCCTGCACCAGCTGGAGCTTCAGCCTTGGGCTTGTCGGCTACCGGAACAGCAACAGGCTGAGCAGCAGGAGCTACCGGAGCAGCAACCTTAGGCTTATGAGGCTTTGTTGCCGGATTAATAGGACGTTTCATCTCCACTTCGAATGAAATGCCGTTTACATTAACTTTGGCAATGTTGCCTTCTACATCCACAATCTCAACGTCATAGTCAACGCCTTGTACTTTATATTGATATTTGTTCATTTCTTTATTTTGTTAAAGGTGTTAGTAAATATTATTGTTGTTTTTCCTATTAAGGTATTATTGGTTCTTCAGGATGAATATTCCAATATGTATGGTGAGGTTTGATCGTTATCACGTTGCTTTCTATATCGTGTACGTCATCTTCATATTGTTTCAGTGCCATGGCGATGACGGCGATATAAATTTCTTTGTCGATACCTCCAGTCTGTAAACCGTCTTTAAGGATAATCTTAGTCTTATGTCCGGTTTCGGCAATCTTTTCACCTGTTTTCACAGCGGCCTTGATAGGCTGAATCTTGCCGGCTTTCTTAATGGCTTGTTTATGTGCCATAAACAGACCTAATATTCTGAAGAATACATACAGCAGTGCGAGACAAGAGAACACAATTCCCATTGACAGAACAGTTATACCAAATCCGTGTGGGTCTTCTCTTTTCAGTTTGGCAATCTTTGTCTCATTTGCGTGGATGTAATTTTCAATTCCGGGTGTTACGCAGTCAGACGTTTTAACAGCCCATTGATTGGCGCCGTCTTTAATTCGTGCATAAGACTGGTTGGCAGCCAATGGAGGAACTGTTACTGAGTCGATAATGTCGACGGCATTTCCGTCATAGAGCGCAATCCAAGTAGGCTTGTCCTTGCTGATCTGGGCTGACAAATGTAGTGTACCGTGAGAAGGATTGCTGTTGAAGAAGAACAGCAAATGTTCGCGCGCAGACATTGATGTGCGGTTGTCTCCGTTAGGAATACAACTCATCATCTTGATGCGTTGCGGAACAGAAAGTCCTTTGTTAAGAACTCTGCGGTCTGTTGTGATGTACATACCGCGTACGTCATAAGTGGAAAAAGAAGTATTGGCCAATTCAATCCAGGCCCTTCTGTTTCCGAATTCGTCTTGAAGGTTAGCTGTGTTGTTTGTCAGCACTTCATTTATCTTAATGTTTTTGGCTCCTTGGCCATACATCGTCAGAATGCCGGCAAACATGGTACAAAGCAGTAAACCAAACTTTTTCATATTAGAGTATTAAAATTAAGTAATTATATTCCGCAGAAGAACAGCACAATGATTTGTGCAGTGAATATTCTAAGGAACATGCTCAGCGGATAAACTGTAGAATATCCTATTGATGGCGCTTCCTTCGAACATATAGAGTTAGCATAAGCAAGTGCAGGTGGGTCGGTGTATGTTCCTGCAATCATACCCATTATTGTGAAATAATTAAATTTATATTTCTTTCTTGCAATGATGCCTATAATAAGAATAGGTATAATGGTTATCAAGAAACCTGTGTATACATATTTAACTCCGTCTCCTTGTATCACAGTCTCAAGGAATCCGTCACCGGCCTTGATTCCGACACTTGCCAAGAATAGCATCAATCCTATTTCTCGCAGCATCATATTGGCACTTGTCGTAGTGTACGTTACAAGATGCACTTTGTAGCCGTAGCGTCCGATAAGGATGGCTATGATAAGCGGTCCTCCGGCTATACCTAATTTTATAGGTACAGGAATACCAGGAATGGCCACAGGTATGCTTCCGAAAAGAATACCAATAAATACTCCGACAAATATTGTTGCGATGTTAGGAGCATCGAGACGCTTGATAGAATTTCCCATAACGGCAGCCACTCTATTTACTGCGTCTTCAGGTCCTACAACCATTATGCGGTCGCCAACCTGTAATGACAGGCTAGGGATGGCAAACAAGTCCATACCCTGACGTGTGACACGAGTGACATTTACTCCATAGGCACTTGAGAAATGCATCTGTCCGAGAGTCTTTCCGTTTATTGAAGAGCGGGTAACAAGGATTCTCTTGCTGACCATAGGCTCATCCTGCTTTTTCCAGTCGACATTTATTGTCGGACCGATAAATGCAATGATAGCTTCTGCGTCATTTTCAGCGCAAACAACAAACAGCTTGTCGCCAATATGGAAGATGGTGCTACCATTAGGTATGCTTACGTGTCCGTCATGCAATATGCGTGAACATACGAAGTCGCGGTTAAGGAAGTTGTGGACCTGAGCCAATGTTTTTCCTTCAAGGTATAGATTGGTTACCTCAAGATCCATAAAATGAGGCTTTACGTCATCATTGTCCTCTTCTTCTTTGGCCAACTCTTCCTCCTCTTTTTCCAACTTTATACCGAAGATGTATTTTATTGCAATTGTTGCTCCGATAATGCCCAGTACACCTAATGGATATGCACAGGCATAACCAGAGGCGATCTGTGGCACTTCGCCTTTGTCGAAGATAGAGTAGAGCGTCTCATTGGCAGCTCCAAGACCCGGGGTGTTTGTTACTGCACCATAAAGAGTACCCACCATCATCGGTAAGTTCTTAGGGTCTGATGTGTCAAAGAAGATGTAATAACATGCAAACATCACAATAACGTTCAGAACAACCATTACAGTTGACAGGAGGTTAAGGGTTATTCCGCCTTTTCTGAAGCTCTCCAGAAAACCAGGACCGACCTGAAGTCCGATCATGAACACAAAGAGTATCAGTCCGAACTCTTGGAGAAATGATAGAATGTTTGTTGGTGCGGTAAAGCCAATATGTCCTGCGGCAATACCTGCAAAAAGTACAAATGTCACTCCGATGGAAATACCTCCGATTTTTATATTCCCAAGGTATACTCCCACGGCAATCACAATCGCATAGAGCAGCACTATGTGTGCCACTGAATCTGTAGTAGTAAATAAATTAATCAGCCAATCCATAACATGTTTTTACGATTTTGCAAAAGTAGATAAAATATTACTCATTTAATAATTTTTGTGCAATTATTTTATGCCTAATTTTCTCGTTTTTGTATTTTTCACGGTTATAAATTAATTTCTGTTCTTTTTTTGTCGTTTGTTTGAAAAAAATACTATCTTTGCAAAATAGAATTACGTGATTTCCAAGTGTGATGATTTCATTTTGTCATTTTGGTCGTTGTGTGTTCTATATTTGACGGTTAGAATGCGTGTGAGCCTTAGCCGCATTTATAATGCCCTGTCTCACGCATCGTGTCCTTTGCCGTGTTAACGAAGCTGATATATAAAAACATAAAACAACTTATATAATATTACACTTATGTCAAACTGCAAAGAAAAGCTCTTTACTGAGTTTGTTGCGCCTTCCAAGCAAGAATGGCTTGATAAGATTCAGGTCGATCTGAAAGGTGCCGATTTTGATAAACGCCTTGTATGGCGTACGAACGAGGGTTTCAACGTGCAGCCTTTTTATTTAAGAGAGGATGTTGAAAAGTTGAAGACACCAGAATCTTTACCAGGAGAATTTCCTTTTGTTCGCGGTAACAAAAAGAATGACAACGAATGGTATGTGCGCCAGAATATTAAGGTAGATGACGCCAAGACTGCTAATGAGAAAGCCTTAAGCTTGCTCAACAAGGGTATTGACTCTCTGGGATTCAAGATTTCCGGAGATAATGTAAATAAGGATTTTGTAGAGACTCTGCTGGATGGTATCGTATGTGATGCCGTTGAACTGAACTTCTGCACATGCAAACGTCATACATTGGCTTTGGCTCAGATCCTTACAGAGTATTTTGAGCAGAAAGGCTATGATAAGGCTAAGATTGTAGGCTCTCTTGACTGGGATCCTATGGAGAAGGTGGTTATGAAGGGAAAGGACGTTACTCCTATCCTGGACATAGCTCCTGAACTTGTAAAGGCTTTGGCCGCTTATCCTAATTTCCGTTGCATTGCAGTTAATGCTGTTTCTTTGAATAATGCCGGTTCTTATATCGTTCAGGAATTAGGATATGCTTTGGCATGGGGAAATGATTATCTTAACAAGCTCGTTGAGGCTGGTGTTGATGTTGACCTCGCTGCAAGTAAGATAAAGTTCAACATGGGCATTTCTGAAAACTTCTTTATGGAGATTGCCAAGTTCCGCGCTGCACGTATGCTGTGGGCTGAAATCGTTAAGCAGTATGAGCCGAAGAGCGATGAGTCATGCAAGATGTGCGTTAATGCCGTTACTTCAAAATACAATATGACGTTGTTCGACAGCTATGTTAACCTGCTCCGTTCTCAGACAGAGACAATGAGTGCTGCATTGGCTGGCGTTCATTCTATTGTCGTAACTCCGTTCGACGCTGTATATGAAACTCCTAATGAGTTCTCAGAGCGTATAGCACGTAACCAGCAGCTGTTGCTTAAAGAGGAAAGCCACTTTGACAAGGTTGTTGACCCGGGTGCAGGAAGCTACTTTATCGAGGAACTTACAACATCTCTTGCTAACGAAGGATGGAAGATCTTCTTGAACGTAGAAGATAACGGCGGCTTCCTTGAAGCTGCAAAGAAGGGCATGATTCAGGACGATATAAATGCTACCAACGCCAAGCGCCATGAGGCTGCTGCAAAGCGTAAGGAATTTATCCTTGGTACAAACCAGTTCCCGAACTTTACAGAAAAGTCTGAAGGCAAGCGAGCTCTGACATGTTGTTGCTCTTGTGGAGATGAACATGAGGCTGCATTTAAGTCTATCAACTCTTCACGTCTGGCTGCTGATTATGAAGACCTTCGTATAAAGGTTGAAAACAGCGAGAAAGTGCCTGTTGCATTTATGCTTACTATCGGTAATCTTGCCATGCGTCAGGCTCGTGCTCAGTTTAGTTGTAACTTCTTGGCATGTGCCGGTTACAAGGTTGTCGACAATCTTGGATTCAGCACTGTCGAAGAAGGTGTTGATGCCGCATTGAAAGCCGGTGCAGACATTGTTGTTCTGTGCTCAAGCGATGACGAGTATGCAGAATATGCAATTCCTGCATACAAGTATCTTGACGGCAGAGCCATGTTTGTTGTTGCCGGTGCTCCTGCTTGCATGGAAGACCTTAAGGCTGCCGGCATAGAGAACTTCATACACGTACGTTGCAACGTTCTTGAAACATTGAAAGAGTATAACGCTAAATTGGGTATAAAATGAGAAAGAATTTTAAAGACATCGATATATTTTCAGGAATAAATCCTGTTGATGGAAACGAATGGCAGAAAGCCAACGGGATAACTCCTAATTGGAAAACTCCTGAACACATAGAGGTTAAGCCCGTATATACAAAAGAAGATCTTGAGGGCATGGAGCACCTCGACTATACAGCCGGACTTCCTCCTTTCCTGCGTGGTCCGTACAGCATGATGTATCCTTTCCGCCCGTGGACTATCCGTCAGTATGCCGGTTTCTCAACTGCAGAGGAGAGTAACGCATTCTATCGCCGCAACTTGGCAAGTGGACAGAAAGGTTTGTCTGTTGCGTTCGACCTTCCTACCCACCGTGGTTACGACCCTGACAACGCACGTGTAGTAGGTGACGTAGGTAAGGCAGGTGTGTCTATCTGTTCTGTTGAAAATATGAAGGTTTTGTTCAACGGAATTCCTTTGAACAAGATGTCTGTTTCAATGACAATGAACGGTGCCGTTCTTCCTGTTATGGCATTCTATATCGTTGCCGGACTGGAGCAGGGCGCTAAGCTTGAAGAAATGGCCGGAACAATTCAGAACGATATTCTGAAGGAGTTCATGGTGCGCAACACATATATCTATCCGCCTGCATTCTCAATGAGAATCATCAGCGATATCTTTGGCTATACGTCAAAGCTGATGCCTAAGTTCAACTCAATATCTATTTCTGGTTATCACATGCAGGAAGCCGGTGCTACGGCTGATATCGAGTTGGCTTACACAATTGCAGACGGTCTTGAGTATGTTCGTGCCGGTGTTAATGCAGGTATCGATATCGATGCTTTTGCTCCGCGTCTGTCTTTCTTCTGGGGTATCTCAATGAACCACTTCATGGAAGTTGCCAAGATGCGTGCCGCACGTATGCTTTGGGCTAAGGTTATCAAGCAGTTCAACCCGAAGAATCCTAAGTCTCTTATGTTGCGTACCCACTCTCAGACATCAGGTTGGTCGCTCACAGAGCAGGATCCGTTCAACAACGTAGGCCGTACATGTATCGAGGCTATGACAGCTGCTTTGGGTCATACACAGAGCTTGCACACCAACGCTCTTGATGAGGCTATCGCACTGCCTACTGACTTCTCTGCACGTATCGCACGTAATACTCAGATCTATATCCAGAACGAGACAAAGATCTGCAAGCATATCGATCCGTGGGCTGGTTCATATTATGTTGAGAGCCTTACAAATGAGCTTGCTCATAAGGCATGGGAGCATATTCAGGAAATCGAGAAGCTTGGCGGTATGGCTAAGGCTATTGAAACCGGTGTGCCTAAGATGCGTATTGAAGAGGCTGCAGCCCGCACTCAGGCCCGTATCGACAGCGGTGCACAGACCATTGTCGGCACAAACAAGTATCGTCTTGAGCACGAGGATCCTATTGATATTCTTGAGGTTGACAACTCAGCTGTTCGTCAGGAGCAGGAAGAAGGACTTGCTCAGTTGCGCGCAAACCGTGACAACGAGAAAGTTAAGCAGACACTTGCTGCTCTTACAGAATGTGTCCGCACAGGCGAGGGTAACCTTCTTGAAAAGGCTGTTGAGTGTGCCAAGGCAAGAGCAACTCTCGGTGAGATAAGTGATGCCTGCGAGGAAATCGTTGGCCGTTATAAAGCAGTTATTAGAACAATTTCAGGCGTGTATTCATCAGAAAGTAAGAACGACTCAGACTTTGCTAAGGCATGTGAGTTGACAGAAGAGTTTGCAAAGAAGGAAGGTCGCCGTCCACGTATCTTTATTGCTAAGATGGGACAGGATGGTCACGACCGTGGTGCTAAAGTTGTTGCAACAGGATATGCTGACTGTGGTTTCGACGTCGACATGGGTCCGTTGTTCCAGACCCCGGCCGAGGCTGCTCGTGAGGCTGTAGAGAACGACGTTCATATCGTAGGTGCAAGTTCTCTTGCTGCAGGACACAAGACTCTCATTCCGCAGCTTATTGAGGAGCTGAAGAAACTTGGACGTGAGGATATCATGGTAATTGCCGGAGGTGTTATTCCTGCACAGGATTACGACTTCCTCTATAAGGCAGGCGTTGCTGCAATCTTTGGTCCTGGTACTTCTGTTGCCAAAGCTGCATGTGAGATGATGAACATCTTGCTCGATAAAGAATAAGTTTATTGATTGCAGTATTATATAAACGTGGAGCCGTAGATTTTTTACGGCTCCATTTTTATTTGTCCCTAATCAGGCATTATGATTCAGCCCGTATTTCTGTTTTATATTGAGCGCATTTTTGATTCTTTGCAAACATATTGGATTGTGACTAATAAAAACGGATGGAAAAACGGCAATAGAAAACAAAAAGACGACTGAAAGTATGGATGCTCCAAACAGATGAAACTATATGCGGCCTAATTACAATTTGTGTTTATCGTTGTATGAATATGATGTTTTCGTAATTGTGAAACGTGGCATATCGAATTGCAGAATGTATGCTTTTACATGATAAAATACGGCTTTTTACATCACAAAAGCATACCTTTTGCGGATGCCATAGATATCTATGGCATATAATACAAAAAAAGTTTTTAAGAAACTCGTCACTCGTCACATTTACGCTTAACATGTTGTATGTCAAAGTGTTACAGCGTGATAAGTTGCGTTTTGAACTCATCACGCAAATACCATGCAAGCCATGTGTGATGAGTTGAAATCCCAACTCGTCACACTGTAAATATTTGGATCACAGGCAGTTATCTGATGATGTGACGAGTGATGAGTTTCTTAAAAACTTTTTTACAGTTATTGCATTGTCTTTTTCTAAATTTGGTTGACTTCAAAGAGTCCTTTCCCTGATTAAAGTTGACTTCTGTTAAACTTGTAACTGTTATTGGTTGTCAATGCTTTATATTTGATACGCATATTTTTCCAAGCAACAATTTTATGTATAAGCGCTAAGAAAAGTGCTTTGTGGATATAATAAAAATAAAAAGGCATCTGTAGTAATTACAGACGCCTTTGTTTATGCTGTTTAAGAATATATTATTCGTTGATAGCAGCAACACCGGGAAGAACTTTTCCTTCGATAGCTTCGAGCAGAGCACCACCACCGGTAGAGATGTATGACACTTTGTCTGCCATACCGAACTTGTTGATACATGCAACAGAGTCGCCACCGCCGATGAGAGAGAATGCTCCCTTAGATGTAGCTTCTGCTATAGCCTCAGCAATTGCTCTTGAACCGTCAGTGAATTTCTCAAACTCAAATACACCGGCAGGACCGTTCCACAGAATTGTCTTGGCGTCTTTGATTGCATCAGCAAATGCCTTGCGTGTCTCAGGACCTGCGTCCATGCCTTCCCAGCCTTCGGGAATGTTGTCAGACATGCAAACCTGTGTGTTGGCATCGTTAGAGAAGTCGTCAGCAGCAACGCAGTCTGTACCCAGAACCAAGTTAACGTTGTTCTCTTTTGCCTTCTTGATAACATCAAGAGCAACGTCCAGCTTGTCGTTCTCGCAGATAGAGTTACCAATCTTACCGCCCTGAGCTTTTGCGAATGTATATGTCATACCGCCGCACAGAATCAGGTTGTCAACTTTTCCGAGCAGGTTCTCGATGATACCAATCTTTGTAGATACCTTAGAACCACCCATGATGGCAGTGAACGGACGCTTGATGTTGCTGAGAACATTGTCAACGGCGTTAACTTCTTTTTCCATCAAATATCCAAGCATCTTGTGGTCGCCGTCAAAGTATTCGTCGATAACAGCTGTTGATGCGTGCTTGCGGTGAGCTGTACCGAATGCGTCCATTACGTAGCAGTCAGCGTAAGAAGCAAGTTTCTTTGCAAATTCTTTCTGACGCTCTTTCATTTCTTTCTTTGCAGCATCGTATGCAGGGTCTTCTTTGTCTATTCCTACGGGTTTTCCCTCTTCTTCAGGATAGAAACGCAGATTCTCGAGCAGAAGTGCCTCTCCTGGTTTCAGGGCAGAAGCTTCAGCACTTGCATTTGCGCAGTCAGGGGCAAATTTCACTTCAACGCCCAGGTGCTCAGAAACGTTCTTAACAATCTGGCTGAGTGACATTTTAGGGTTAACCTTACCTTTTGGCTTGCCCATGTGGCTCATCATAATAACGCTACCACCGTCTGCAAGAATTTTCTTCAGTGTAGGCAGGGCACCACGGATACGTGTGTCGTCTGTAACGTTACCATTTTCATCCAATGGCACATTGAAGTCAACACGGACAATAGCCTTCTTACCGGCAAAATTGAATTGATCGATTTTCATATTAGTTTCTATTTATTTTATATAAGTTATAAACTGTCAGTTTTTATTTTGCACGCAAAGTTAGCAATTTTAATTGATATACAATTAAGTGTAAATGATTATTTTAAAATTTTTGACATGATGTTAATCTGAATGTAACCTCTGCTTAGCAATCGGGCATTAAATATTTCTTTGCCGTTATTGCAAAACTCTGGTGTTAACAGTCTGCTGATTTTTCTTATTCCTATGTGATATAGTATTTCTGCACCTTTGAATTTTTGGTGTGCAGCGGTCTTAATGCGTACATGCCGTTATGCTGAATGCTGGAATTTCAAAGGCACTTATGAGCGTTCCATCTTTCTGCAAGCTGTGTAACTTGCAGCCATGTCTGATAGTTCCTGATTAGAAAGCTTTGTCTGAAGGCGTAAAGCTAAATCGGAAATTAGACCGCATATTACTTTATCAATTTTGTGCATTGATGCTTTCAGCCAGTCTTTTTGTTTCTATTGGCGTCTTTTTGTCATATTTTTCTTGACATAGTCCACTGTGCCTGCGAAAAATCTAATGAAAATCCGCTCAATATAAAGCAATAATACAGACCGAATCCTAGTGACAGATTTGGGATAAAAAAACATCCCCATCATCTCTTTATGAACAAGATTTTTGATGGGGATGTTCTTTTGCTTGCGGTTTCACGACAACGCTTAGTTGGCGTTTTCTCCGATATATTCTGATTCAATTGCAGGAGTTGTTCCTGCTGTCAGTTTCCATATGTTTTCAGCTTTCCATGTAGAGCCGTCGGCAGCATTAAGGTCTGTTACGTTATCGATTAGTGCTTCGTAATTGTTTTCTCCGGCTTCAACGCAATGGTCAAGAGTATTTGGTGTGGATTTGCCGACAAGCTTTATGGCTGTAATGCCGTCAGGCAGCACTGCATAGCAAGATGTGACATGTCCGCTTGTATATCCTGCGATAGAGCCTATGCCTGATTCTTCACCGCTGACACTGCCGTAAAATCCCACATGGGTTGAATAGCAACCATAAACATAGGCTGATTCGTTGTAGTTATAACCGACAATTCCTCCCATGGCCTCTGCCTGTAAAGATGCGTCTCCAATGGTTGAGTAGGCGGAGTAGCTGGCTACGACATCTCCACGTGTGTTATAGCCAACAATGCCGCCAAGACGCACACTTTCTTTTGATGTGCTTGATGTTATGTTTAAACGGTTTGCCACGCATTGGGCTACAATTCCGAAACTGCTTTCTCCGGCAATGCCTCCGGCCAATACGCCTGATATGGTTGCGCCGTCTACGGCACATTTCAATAGTCTGCCGCTTGTCTCGATTCCGCTTTCTTGCGATGTTGAGCCTACGATGCCTCCTGCACGTGAGCTGGTGCCGCCAGCTGTAATTGTAGAACTGCCAGATACTGTGCAGTATTCAATTTTACCGTAACTTAAAGCGGCAATGCCTCCGGCGATGTTATTTGCACTGATGGTTGCGTCTGATACGTCGCAGTTGTTCACCTGCACGCTGTTGTTGCCCGTTATCGCCCCCGCGCAATATCCTGATACCGTAGCTTTGTTTATGTCGCAATTGTTGATTATGCCGAAGCTTGCACCTGCAACAACACCGGCATACGATGAAGATAGGTTTCCTTCTACCGATGCATTTGTAAATTTGATGTCATGCACTTTGGCATTGGAGGCCAGTCCGCTGAAGAACCCTATGTTTGAGGCTTCACTATTAATGTTTAAGCCGTTGATAGTTTTGTTGTTCCCGTTGAAGTCGCCTGAATATCCGTTTTGCATATCTGTGCCGACTGGTGTCCAGCTTATACCGGACATGTCAATGTTGTTTTCTATGACAACGTTGCTTGTAAGGCAGTCTTCTTGTTTTGCCCATTCCTCCAGACCGGCGGCGTTGAATATGTGGTATGTGCCGTCCGTTTTAGAGTATGAAGCAAATGTTTCGGCATTTATCGTACCTAAATCAAGTATGTGTCCGGCAGTAAGATTTGTTTCTTTCTTGCCTGAACGCATGTAGCCTTTGCCGTTTTCGTCATATAATGTCAGAGTCAGTCCGTTGCTTAGTGTGCCCGGTGCTACAACGAGATAGTATGTACTGCCTGAAATGAAGTCGCCCGTAAGCGTCACTTCTGAAGCTGCTCCCTCTGCCTGTACTGAAGCCGAAGGATCGTTTGATGCTGCATCTATTACAATGGTGCCGGCTAAGGGTTCTCCGCCATTGCCTCTGAACACAGCCTTTTTCACTACATTGTTGCCGCTGTTCAGTGTGAACTTCACCACGGCGCATGTGTTCTTGAATACCAGTTCCCTGTTGGTGGTTGTTGCTACTGACGGATTGAGGCCTTTGGCAAAACTCCCTGTTCTTGATGTCTGAGTGGCATTAAGCGATGTAGTTATTGTTGTGCCTGAAATTGTAGCCTTCGCATCATAAGGATACAGAGCGTAATACGTTGAACTCGTTTCGTCTGCAATACCGGTAAACGTAACAGAAGGTCCGCTTTGTGATGTGCTGAAGCGGTTGTTGTCAGACGGGTCGAATAATGAAATTTCATCACCAGTTTCCCATTCAACGCTGTTGCCTTCAGTGAGCTGAGTGCGGGTTATGCTGCCTGAGCCCGCAACAAAACTTGTAAAAACTTTTTTGCCGGATTGTGTGTCGTCCTTTTCGTCTTCGGTACACGACACAAATGCAGTCAGCATTGCTGCAAAACACAGAATGCTGATCATATTAGTGTTGCTTGTCATTTTTGTCTAAGTTTATGTCTTTAATTTTTTGTCTGAAATATACTTACCATTCATATTCTTCTTCTTCAAAGCCTTCGTGTGTGGCTGTTTCACCGTCTTCGCTTCCACAGATAATCTGTTCTGCTTCAATTTCGATGGTTTTGCATGATGGTGATTCGTAATTTTCTTCTTTAGTTTTCATAATTTTATAATTTTAAATTATTGTTATAAGCTTATTCAGGTAAAAATCATATTGTATATTGTAATGACTTTGTGCGTTTTGCTTTTTAATCGTAAATCTTATTGCGGTTTTAATAATATGATGTTATTCGTCTGCGGTAAAACAAAGGTATGAGGTTTTTTGCTATGTCTGCTATATTTAGTGTTATTTTTTGTAAATTTGATGAAACTTTTTAACAAGTAGACTTAGCATGCTTACGGAGACGGCTTTTAGTGTATGATAGTGGCAATGCATAGTAATAGTAATGTATAAACAGAATTAACTTTATGTGTAAATTTATAGCTGAAATATATCAGATTTACATTTTTTATTATTAATTTTACGCCATAAATAGAAAAACGCAAGAACGTAGTTTACGTTGGTTTGCCTGCGTGTTTAGTTGGCATGTTGTGTGTTTTGTGCTTATTTTGATGATTATTATATAAAAAATATAGACGATATGAAAGATTCTATTATTATCGTGAGCGGTGGAATGGACAGCGTTACGCTGCTGTATGAAATGAGGGAGCGGATAGCTTTGGGTATTTCTTTCGATTATGGCAGCAACCATAATAAGCGTGAAATTGCATTTGCAAAGTTGCATTGTGAAAGATTAGGAATAAAGCACATTGTTATTGACCTGGATTTCATGGGCAAGTATTTTAAAAGTTCGCTGCTTGAGGGAGCGGAGGCTATACCCGAAGGCCATTATGAGGCAGAAAACATGAAGTCTACGGTGGTGCCGTTCCGAAACGGCATTATGCTTTCTATTGCTGCCGGTATAGCGGAGAGCAACGGACTTAAATATGTGTTGATTGCAAATCATGGCGGCGACCATGCCATTTATCCTGACTGCCGTGCTGACTTTATCAAGGCGATGAGCGACGCTACAAGACTTGGAACTTATCCGGGCATTGAGGTCATGGCTCCATATACCGATATAACCAAAACGGATATTGCACGCAGGGGAAAGGCTTTAGGCATAAACTATGCAGAGACATGGAGCTGTTATAAGGGCGGAGAGAAGCATTGTGGCAAGTGCGGCACCTGTGTTGAACGTAAAGAAGCCTTGCGTGATGCCGGGATAGATGATCCTACCATATATGAAGGTTGGCATCAGTATTATTGATTTTACTTATTTATATAGGCTGTAGGTTCGTATAAATCATGTTGGCTTTGCCAAATTGAAGTGTCTGGATTTGCACTTTGGATATTAATTTTTGCAGATATAAAAAAACAGGTTGCGTCAAATAAGACGCAACCTGTTTTTTATTTTGTGTTATTATTAGAAACTTAGAAGTTATAATATACACCTAATGAAATATTGTTTCCGTCGAAGTCCATACCCCAGGCACTTATGTCAGTGTTGTCGTTCTTTGTATATCCGATGAAGCCAACACGTGCAACAAGGCTAAATTTATCAACCTTGAGCTCAACGCCCGGTTTCAATCCTATAGACAATACGTCGTCAGCTCCGTTGTAGTGCTTGTATCCGAAACCACCTTCACAGAATACGTTGATAAGTTTGCTGTGCAGGAATGTATAACGTGCATAGGGGCTGATTTCAAATGTGTGAGTAGTAAGGCGCTCTGATGTAGCAAACTCGCCATTGTCAATCTGGAGTCCTGCCTTAGACCATCCGAACATAACACCGGCAGCCCAGTTGTCGTTGAACTTATATCCAATTTCAGGAAGCAGGCTATAGATCGTTTCATCGTCGTCGCCGCCGTAATCAACACTTGCAATACCAACATTACCACCTAAATAAACCTGTGCGTTAGCGCATACTGCAATCATAACGACAGCTAAAGTCATGAAAAATTTCTTCATACTAAATCCTTTCTTTTCTTTAATGGTTAATTAACTATTGTTTTTATGCAGGCCGTTTGCAAAAACAGCATGCATGTGATTGCAAAGATGGATATTTAATTTAACATTAGCAAATGTTTTATCCCTTTTTTTGTGTGTTTTGGCAATATGTGTTAAATATTTGGAATAAACGGACAAATTATTTATCTTTGCAAATCTTAATCAATATGTGAAACTTTTAAGATGCAGCGAGTTTTCATAGCAGGCCCATGTGTTATAGAGTCGCAGGATTTATTAAATCGTGTGGCAGAGTGTCTTGTGCGTATAAACAAGAAGTTTAACACTGATATTATTTTCAAGTCGTCTTTTGATAAGGCGAACCGTACTTCAATCAGTTCTTTCCGTGGTCCCGGTATCGACCGCGGACTGCAGATGCTGTCAGACATAAAAGAACGGTATGGCTTGAGGATATTGACAGACATACATGAGAGCTGGCAGGCTAAGCCTGTTGGAGAGGTGGCTGACGTTATTCAGATACCGGCATTCCTTTGCCGGCAGACTGATCTGCTTGTTGCTGCGGCCAAGACAGGACGCATTGTCAACATCAAAAAAGCGCAATTCTTAAGCGGAAAGGATATGGTTTATCCTGTGGAGAAAGCAAAGGATGCAGGTGCAGTAGATGTATGGCTTACCGAACGCGGCAATATGTATGGCTATAATAATCTTGTGGTGGATTTTAGGAATATTTCCGATATGCTCGACATCGTTCCCACTGTCATAATGGATTGTACGCACAGCGTGCAGAGACCAGGCGGTGGAGGAGGCAAGACTTCTGGCGACAGACGTTTCGTGCCGTCAATGGCTCTTGCTGCCAAGGCTTTTGGTGCAACCGGATACTTTTTTGAAGTACATCCTGATCCTGATAAGGCATTGAGCGATGGTCCAAACATGTTATGTATTGACGATTTGGAAAAAGTTATTGAAAGTATTTGTAAATAAAGTATTTATTTTATGATGGTCGCTAACGAAAGATTAACTCATGTAAGAGAGTATGCCGTCCAGTGTATAAAGGATGAGGCTCAGGCCGTAATGGAACTTCTTCCGCAATTGGATGATAACTTCGATAAGGCCGTTGCCTTGATGTATGGATGTCATGGCAAAGTGATAGTTACTGGAGTTGGTAAGAGCGGGCATATTGGTGCCAAAATAGCTGCAACATTGTCAAGTACCGGAACACCGTCATTCTTCATTAATCCGCTGGATGTCTATCATGGCGACCTCGGAGTTATGACAAAGGATGATGTCGTCTTGGCCATAAGCTACTCCGGACAGACTGACGAACTATTGCGCTTTATCCCGATGGTGCTTCACATGAACATTCCTATTATTGGCATGAGCGGAAATCCCGGTTCGTTGTTGGCTAAATATAGCACGGTGCATCTTCATGTGCAGGTAGAGAAAGAGGCGTGTCCGCTTAATCTTGCACCAACGAGCAGCACGACTGCTACTCTTGTTATGGGCGATGCTTTGGCTGTTGCCCTTATGCGTGTACGGGATTTCAAGCCAAGAGATTTTGCTCAGTTCCATCCCGGAGGCGAACTTGGAAAGCGTCTTTTGACAACGGCATACGATGTTATGCGTACAGATGATATGCCTGTCGTTCCGCCGACGATGCATCTTGGTGAAGCTATAATCCATGTGAGCAAATGCAAACTTGGTCTGGCTGTGGCTGTCGTAGACGACAAGATTGTCGGTCTGATAACAGATGGCGATATCCGTAGGGCTATGGAAAAATGGCAGGCGGAATTCTTTGACCGCACTGTCAGTGATATTATGACGCGTACACCGAAGGTAGTTTCGCCGCAGACTAAGATTAGTGACATTCAGAATATAATGAACAAGTATAAGATACATTCGGTGCTGGTGGTTGACGACAACAATCGGCTTTTAGGAGTCGTTGACCATTATCGCTGTATGTTGTGATAATGTATAGCGCCTGCTTTGGGGCAGGCGCTGTTTTTATAAGGTATGAAGATTTGTATTTTTTCAGTATTATTATTTTTTACGTGTAACGTCTGTGCACAGACTTCTGACTCGTTAATTGTTGAGAATTTACGCAATGAGGGCATAACATTCTCTCATAACAATTCCGTTACACTTTTGATGAGCGGACAGGAGAAGTTCGACGATATGTTTCAGGCCATACGACAGGCACGGAGCAGCGTACATCTTGAATATTTTAATTTCCGTAATGACTCAATAGCATCTTTGCTGTTTCGTCTTTTGGCGCAAAAGGCGAAAGAAGGTGTTGAGGTGAGAGCCTTATTCGACGGTTTCGGTAATGATTCAAACAACCGTCCGCTGAAGCGTAAGCACCTTAAGCAGATGCGTTCTGTGGGGATTGAAATATATGAGTTTGATCCGGTAAACTTTCCCTGGGTGAATCATGTGTTCCATCGTGACCACCGTAAAATTGTCGTAATAGACGGTAAAATAGCATACACGGGCGGAATGAATGTGGCCGACTATTATATCAACGGAACAGAGGTCGTTGGCGAATGGCGCGACATGCATTGCCGTATTGAAGGGGATGAAGTGAACACCCTGCAGAAGATATTCCTACGTATGTGGAATAAAGTGACAGGGCAGAATGTGTATGGCGCAAAATATTATCGTGGTTATCATGGTGCCGACTATATCACAGGACTGAAGCCAGATACATGTTGTACGGCAGGAAAGAAGATGGTAGGTATTATAAACCGTGAACCGCGTGTGACGAATAAGATTATACGCAAGTTCTATACTGATGCCATCAATGAGGCTAAGGACAGCATAAAGCTGGTAAATCCTTATCTTACTCTTAACAATACACTGAAACGGGCCTTGCGCAATGCCGTCAAGCGAGGCGTAAAGGTAGAGATTATGGTTTCTGCCCATAGTGATATTCCGCTTACTCCTGACTGTGTCTTTTATAACGTGCATAATCTTATGCAGCATGGTGTGGATGTATGGATATATAAGAAAGGCTTTCATCATACGAAGATCATAATGGTAGACGGGCGTTTCTGCACAGTCGGCAGTGCTAATTTGAATGCCAGAAGTCTTAACTTTGACTATGAAGAAAATGCTGTAATCATAGATCCGTGTACGACAAAAGAGCTTAACGATATGTTTGAAAGGGACAAAGCCGAATCGTTTAAGCTGACAGAAGAGACATGGGATGAATGGCGAACTCCGTGGCAGAAGTTTGTTGGATGGTTCGCTAGTCTGCTCACTCCGTTCTTGTAGTAGGTCGTTTGCCGGCAGATGTTAATTTGTTTTGGCTTGGTCTGCCATTTAGTCAAAGACCACAATGTTCTGACTATTGCCGTTAACATGTGTGTGGCTATAGAATAATAAATAAAAATGTCGCGCAAATTATAAGATTTTTTCTTATAGTTTGCGCGACAATTTTGTAATGACAAGGAAAACAGATAATTCCCTTTATTCCTTTATCAGGTCTGTCATCAGCAAGATGTCAATTTCATCAATGTCGTGTGAAAGCAGAAATTTTCTGTCTTTTGCCAACTCGTCGTATAAGGTTGTTGACGTATCCTTACTTTGGCAAGACATGAACTTCTTAAACATCTCTACGGCTTCGCTTATGTTTCCGAGAAGCCATTGGCAGTATCCGGCATTTAGCCAGTCGCCATTTTCTGTGTCGTTGCTCTTCAGTATGCGCCTGTATGCCTTTTCTGCCTGTTGAAGTTTGTCAAGTCCCATAAGGTTCCATGCAAGAACTCTTGTTACCGGAATAGAGTCCGGATACTCTATGTCGAGCTTAAACAGCAAGTTGGTAGCCTCAGAGTATCTTTCGGCTTTTGACAATGCAACACAATAGTTAAGTGCGTTTGCCTGGCTTTGTGGGTTCTCGTTATACAGAACCTCGTACCATTTAGCCGCATCATCATAGTTTTCTGCTTCAAAGCAGGCACGTGCGAGCATCGACTTGGCACGCCGGTTGTCAGGCTGAAGTTCCAGAGACTTTTCGAGATATTCTGCTGCAGATTTAGGATTGCCGCAATAATTAAGCTCATAGATGCCGTGAATCAGCATGCATTTAGAGTCGTTCGTGTCGTTGTATTTAGGCAGCAGATGCTCCAGGGCATTCTTGTTCTTGTGCTTAAGCATGAAATAGCACAGGTCGGGGAGCACCTTCTGTATTTCTGTTCCATTGAAAAGGTCATCGGCAACAAATATAGAGTTCGACTTGTCGAACGGGTTTACAAGTTGTCCACGCTGATGGAAAAGACGGAAGAAACGATACATATCCTGCAGAATCATGCGTCGTATATATGCCGGTTGCCTTTGGTCTTCATCGCTGACTGTTTGGCCGAGAGCCTCTTTCGTGTTGAACATCTCGCGCATGTTGGCCGGTATATGACTGATGACAGATGCCACGGCAAGCGTGAACGAATATTTGTCACTATCGCAGAACGGGCCGTTGTTTAGAATGTTTGTCAGCAACGGAGTGTCTTTCAGCTTGTCAACCGTAGATGATATTTCCGGATGCTCAAGGTAGAAAGGACAGAACCAGTTGGCTGCATGATAGAAGAACGGGAAACGCTTCATCTGAGAGAAACCTCCGAAATAGATGTCTGAGCCTGCTTTCTGCATGTTCATCATCTTTTGGAAACTCTCTTCCATTTTTTCCATTGCACGGTCTGACGCACCTGGATCAAAGATGTCGTTCATCGGGTCGTCTTCTTTCTCGGTAATACCGAATCGTGTAATGTTAAGGTTGTTGTTCTTCATCAGCTCCGGCATTATGTCGCGCTGAATGGTGTTGTTGTCCTGTTCAGCGTTCATGCAGAATATTATCTGCTTCTGCAGGTCGGCTATCTCGTTTGCCACGCCGTTGCCTTCAAGTACAGAAGCTACCATCTCCCGCATCTGCGGATGCAGTCGCGGACCGGCCGAAAGCGCAAACACCCATCCGACCAGTGCTCGCTGACGCAGCTTGCTGTCGGTTGTTTTTTTATAGACGTTGATCAGAACATGAAACTTGTTTATGTCCATGTTGTTCATCGTGGCCAGCATTATCGCACTTGTAATCAGCTGCGCGTCAATGATGTCTGTGGCAGGCGACAGCAGTATGCCTTCAAAGAAATCACGCTCGTTGTCGGTCCATTGTCTTGAAACTATGATATAGCCGAACAGGGCCTGTATGAAATCGTTGTGGCGACGGTAAATCTCTTTGCTCTTTTCTGTCCTTGCAGGTTCAGGCTCAAGACTTAGCATGGCAACATCTGTAACAAAAGTCTCGAGAGCAGTCTTGATACGTTCTTCGGAGAACGACTGATTGACAGACTTTCGTGTGGCTTCGGTGTAAAAAGATATGTTTTGGGCCATATACGCTATGCGCAGGTTGCTTACGAAATTGTATAGCCTTGCCAACAGTTTGCTGTAAATATCCTTGCGCTGCGGATCGTTGAAGCCCCGCTTCATATATTCCAGCATCAGGTTATAGTCGCGCTCGATGTTTTCAAGTTCATCGTCATACATCATGTATGGATGTGCGCTTACAAACGACCGTGTGGAATGAATGCAGTAGCCCAGTCTTTTTCTGCCGAGCTCTTTGATTATATTGTCAAGCTGTTTGATGTCCTTCGTGTCCATAGGTCTTTATTGTTTTTTAAGCCATTTGTCGGCTGTGTCGATGTCTTTCTGCCTCGGAGGCGTAGCATGCTCAAATTTGATTTTAGGCAGAGCCTTTATTGTACGGCAGTCTATTTTGTAATATTTTTCAAATATCGGTGCAAAGTGCTGCAGCCCATATTTATTTATGGTGTCGCATGCGGCATTGTATCCTTTCAGAAACTCCTGCAGTTGCTGCTTTCTCCTCTTGTCTGTCATGGCCTTGCTTCTGAATGCTATCACGCCCAGGCGCATGTCCTTGTCGCGGCTGTCCATGAGCACATCGTTCTTATATATTCGTGCTGTCGTTGCCTGCGGCTCTGTCAGCAGCATTGCGTCCATCTCGTTGTTGAGAAGCATCTGCAGCCTTAGCGCTACGTCGTTAATCTGCACCTTGAACACCTCTTCCGGTTTTAGCTTAACGCTGTCTGTGGCATAGTCGGCAAGCAGGGCCGTGGCAGAAAATCTTGCCATGGCTATCATCTTGTCGTTAAGCTGCTTTATGTTTCTGATACGCGCCTTGCGGTTGCTTATCAGCTGCCAGTAAGTGTTGGTGGCACTGATGTAGTCGAGACCGATGCCTTTGGCTTTCATGCGCTGTCCTCTTACCAGGTCTGTAATTCCGCCTTCAGTCTTTTCCGCCTTCAGGGCCGCGTCACAGTCAATCTGCGACATAAACTGCTTTAGCCTTATGTCTGCCTTGGCCGTGTCGAAGAGGCATTGCTCCTTGGCAACATACATGGGGAGACAGTCGAGCGTGGGCAGCACTCCTACTTTAAGTGCCAGCGAGTCTTCTTTTTTCCTTTTCTCATATTCGGCCTTTGACTGTTTCCTGGCTTCCTCATACGATTGTCCGCATGCAGTAAGAATCAAGGTTGACAGTAGGAAAATGACAATATGTTTGGCTTTCATATTTTTTTATAAAGATTAAAAGGGCAGCCCGGCTTTTATACACGGGCCGCCCTTCCGGTTTTATTATTAATGTGCGATATTAGTCATCCGTATTTATTGATGTTGCAAAGTTAGCGATTTATTTTGTAACTCAAAAAATAATCACTAATTTTGTATCGAAAAGGATAGTGGGCGGTGAATGTCTGTTTATTGCCTGACATGTCGGCGATTAGTGACTTTTCGTTTTTAAGGCCTTCATGTGCCCCCTTTACGTTTTTATATTATATAAAGGTTATGGCTAAAGACAAGATAGCTTATGTATGTTCCAACTGCGGTCAGGAGTCGGCAAAGTGGATTGGCAAGTGTCCGAGCTGCGGTCAGTGGAACACGTTTAAGGAAATCAGAATATCATCAGACGCAGGCCAGATGGCTGCCACGTCGGCCGCTGCTACAGTGAGGCGCACATTAAGAAACGGCGAGAGCCGCGCCGTGTCTCTTTCGGAGATAACGGCCGTAGACGAGCCTCGCATGGACATGCACGACGCCGAGCTGAACAGAGTGCTTGGCGGCGGACTTGTGCCTGGCTCGATAGTGCTGCTTGGCGGAGAGCCTGGTATAGGAAAGAGCACGCTCACGCTTCAGACGATATTGCGGATGCCCGAACGTAAGATTCTGTATGTTAGCGGTGAGGAAAGCGCCCATCAGCTGAAGATGCGTGCCGACCGCATTGAGCATGGCGACAACGACGGTTGCCTGATTCTTTGCGACACCTCGCTCGAGAGCATATTCAGACATATCAAGGAAATAGCGCCGGAGATAGTTATCATTGACTCTATACAGACAATAAGCACCGAGACCGTTGACAGCTCTGCCGGAAGCATCTCACAGGTGCGCGAGTGCGCATCGGCATTGTTGCGCTTTGCCAAGTCGAGCGGCATACCTGTTCTCCTTATCGGGCACATCAACAAGGAAGGAAGCCTGGCCGGACCGAAGATTCTTGAACACATCGTTGACACGGTGATACAGTTTGAGGGCGACCAGCATTATATGTACCGCATTCTGCGCTCAATAAAAAACCGATTCGGAAGCACTTCGGAGCTGGGCATTTATGAGATGCGCAACGATGGGCTGCGCCCCGTGAGCAATCCGTCGGAACTGCTGCTTACGCAAGACCACGACGGACTGAGCGGCGTGGCCATATCCTCGGCCATTGAAGGCGTGCGCCCGTTTCTTGTGGAGACGCAGGCGCTCGTGTCGACGGCTGCATACGGAACGCCGCAGCGCAGTGCGACGGGCTTCGATCAGCGAAGACTCAACATGCTTCTGGCCGTACTCGAAAAGAGAGTGGGCTTTAAGCTGATGCAGAAAGACGTGTTTATAAACATAGCAGGCGGACTGCGCGTAACTGATCTTGCGATGGATCTTAGCATTATTGCTGCCGTGCTGTCGAGCAATGTCGACACGGCCATCGAGAGCGGCTGGTGTATGGCTGGTGAAGTGGGACTGAGCGGTGAGGTGCGCCCTGTTAGCCGTATTGAACAGCGTGTGGCTGAGGCCGAGAAGCTTGGCTTTACGCATATAATAGTTCCGGCAAACAACATGCAGAGCCTTAACAAGGCAAAGAGCAACATAGAGATTGTGCCCGTGCGCAAGGTTGAAGAAGCGCTGAGGGCTTTGTTCGGATAGCAGTGTTGGACGCCTTTGAGTTTTCTGTTTTTCTGACGTTTAACGCGTCCAGAATGGCTATGCTGACGGCAAAGTCGTTGCTTAGCCGGAAAATATACTATTTAATATGTTTTTATGTAATGCGCTTATATACAGCGTGTTACATAAAATACAAGGAAAAGTCATTTTGCATTAATTTATAAAAGGTATGCTTTTACAGCCTAAAAGGTGGCCTTTTAGGTTGCAAAATGTATGCTTTTGCCCCTCCGTTTGGCTTGTTTAGTTCTTGAAATTCATTGGTTTTTGCCCTGGAAAACACTGATTTTGGCGTTATATGGGCATATTTTTGTCATTTATTGCATGTAAAAGTGTAATATATTTCTCTATTTCGCAAATTTATATTGTAATAACTTTTTACTGCGTTCGGTGGGTCTTCCGTCAAAAAGTTTTCTGTTCTTGGCTTCTGTCGTGCAATGCCTCCAACAGCTGAAGCATGTTCATCAGTATGCCGTTTTTATATAAAAGAGAATTATCCTGCTAAACGCTGTGAGGCCGTTTTTGTGTCCTGCCGTTTCTTGTTTCGGCAGATTAAATATTGTCAGTATTATGCAGCTGCGGCAATGCCGTGTAAGTTGAAGCCCGTCGGCGCAAGATGCAAATGCAGCATTAATGCTTGCACATTTGCATGGATATGTGCCGTTTATCAGGTTAAATGCCGTGCGGGGCTTAAAGTTTTTTATGAAAATACGGCAGTTATTCAGACTTAATACTTATCTTTGCGAAATGTTTTAAACAAAAAATAATGTTATAAAATATGAAACTGATCGCTGACAGCGGAAGTACAAAAACAGACTGGTGTGTGATTGACGGCAGCCGTGTCGTCCAACGCATGGCGGGGCAGGGCATCAACCCCTTTCAGCAGTCCCCGCCGGTTATCTTTAAAACAATAACAGACGACGTGGTTTCAAAGATTACGTGTGCCGGAGATATTGATGAGGTCTATTTTTATGGCGCAGGATGCCGTGAGGAGATGAAGCCCATGATGCGTGGCGTATTGTCAGAGTGTTTCCCAGGTGCCGTAAAGGTGGATGTAGAAACCGACATGCTCGGTGCTGCGCGTGCCCTGTTTGCCGATGAACCCGGCATTGCCTGCATATTGGGTACAGGGGCAAACTCGTGCATGTATGACGGTAAGAACATCACAGACAACGTGCCGCCGCTAGGCTATATCCTTGGCGATGAAGGCAGCGGGGCTGTGCTGGGCAAGCTCTTTGTCAACGCAATGTTCAAGGGCGGTGTCTCTGATGCAGTGCGCGACGGTTATCTGAGCGAGTCGGGACTTACGCTTGCGGATATAATAAACAGAGTTTACCGTGAGCCTCTGCCAAACCGCTTTCTGGCAAGCATGTCGCTGTATGTTCACAGGCATCTTGACGATGAGAGAGTAAGGCTGCTCGTGGTGGACAATTTCCGTAATTTCTTCAGGCGCAACGTTGCCCTCTATAGCCATGAAGGCTATGCCGTAGGCTGTGTCGGCAGCATGGCATATTGTTATGGCTGTCAGCTGGCAGAGGCAGCGCGTATGGAAGGTTTTGAGGTGGCAAAAGTGCTTAAAAGTCCGATGGAAGGACTCGTGGCATATCATTCTCGTTGATAAGGTGCATGTTTTTGTAAAGATAAAGTTATTTGGCTAAATAAAAAATGTGTATTTATGATTAATCTTTGCAAAATAAATTGTACCTTTGCATGCGTTTGTATATAATTACATTTTTTAAATAAAATATATATGTATTTTATCTTGTTAGTTACCGTTTTGATAACGGCTGTTTTCTTGGTAGTGGCTGCTTTTGTCATCGCTAAGTTGATAGGTCCGCGTACGTACAACAAGGTTAAGGGAGAGCCATTCGAGTGCGGTATACCGACTCACGGTTCTTCATGGATACCTGTGCACGTGGGCTACTATCTGTTCGCAATCCTTTTCTTGGTCTTCGACGTGGAAACAGTATTCCTCTATCCGTGGGCCGTTGTAGTTAAGGAGTTCGGCGTGATGGCTATGGTCAGTATCGGATTCTTTTTGTTAGTCTTAGTGTTTGGCCTTGCTTATGCATGGCGGAAAGGAGCGTTGGAATGGAAGTAAAGAAACCAGTAATCAAGAGTATTCCTTATGCAGAGTTTAAGGATAACGAGACCCTTGAGAGAACCATTCAGGAACTTCATGAGGGCGGAGTCAACGTCATTGTAGGCTCTCTCGATGAAGCTATCAACTGGGGACGCTCAAATTCTTTGTGGTCATTGACTTTTGCCACAAGTTGCTGTGGTATCGAGTTTATGGCAGTAGGTTGCGCCCGTTATGACTTTGCGCGCTTTGGCTTCGAGGTTACACGTAACTCTCCACGTCAGGCCGACCTCATAATGTGTGCCGGTACGATTACTCATAAAATGGCTCCTGTGTTCAAGCGCCTTTATGACCAGATGGCAGAACCGAAATATGTTGTTGCCGTCGGCGGATGCGCTATATCAGGCGGACCGTTCAAGAGCAGCTATCATGTTGTGAGGGGAATCGACGAGATTGTGCCTGTAGACGTTTACGTTCCGGGCTGTCCTCCGCGCCCCGAGGCAATTCTGTATGGCATGATGCAGCTTCAGAGAAAGGTGAAGATAGAGAAGTTCTTCGGTGGAGTTAACCACAAGGAGAAGAAACCTATCATTGTTGACGGTAATGATGTTGACGAAGAAAAACTGAAGCAGGCATCGGCTGCGCTGAACGATGTTGATTCGTCTGTTTCTAAATAATTAAAAGGGAAGCAATGAAATTAGAAAATAAAGTATTCGAACTGAAGGATTTTGCCCGCGAGATGGCAAAACTGAAGAATGAGAAGCATTTCGACTTCCTCGTTACTATCGTAGGTGAAGATTTTGGTGAAGAAGGACTGGGAGCTGTTTACATCCTCGAAAACACCGAAACACACCAGCGCATGAGCGTAAAGGCTGTTAATGCCGACCGCGATAACGCCTATATCCCAACAGTGAGCAATCTGTGGAAGAGCGCCGACCTGCTTGAACGTGAGGTTTACGACTTCTACGGAATAAAGTTCCTCGGACATAAGGACATGCGCCGCTTGTATCTTCGTTCAGATTTCAATGGATATCCTTTCAGAAAGGACTATGACATGAGTCCTGAAAACAACAAGTATACATTGGAGGATGACCCGGAGCCCGACTACACTGTTGAGTATAACCTTAACGAAGACGGCACGCTGAGCGAGACGAAGCACAAGCTCTTCACAGAAGACGATTATGTGATAAACATAGGTCCTCAGCACCCTGCCACTCACGGTGTGCTGCGTCTGCAGACAATCCTCGATGGTGAGGTTATCAGAAAGGTTTATCCTCATTGCGGATATATCCACCGTGGAGTAGAGAAGATGTGCGAGAGCTATACATATCCGCAGACATTGGCTCTGACCGACCGTCTTGATTACCTTTCAGCCATGATGAACCGTCATGCGCTTGTGTCGGTTATCGAAGAAGGTATGGGCATTGAACTTTCTGACCGTATTAAGTATATCCGCACCATAATGGACGAGCTTCAGCGTCTTGACTCTCACCTGCTGTTCTACAGCTGTTGTGCTCAGGACCTCGGAGCGCTCACTGCATTTATTTATGGTATGCGCGACCGCGAGCAGGTGCTTAACGTTATGGAGGAGACCACCGGCGGACGACTCATTCAGAACTATTATCGTATTGGCGGATGCCAGGCCGACATCGACCCGAACTTTGTCAAGAACGTTAAGAAACTCTGTGAGTACATCAAGCCGATGTTCAAGGAATATCACGACCTCTTTACAGGCAACGTTATTCTGCAGAACCGTTTCAAGGGTGTTGGCGTGCTCTCTAAGGAGGATGCTATATCTTATGGATGTACCGGAGGTACCGGACGTGCTGCAGGATGGCACAATGATGTCAGAAAGTATCATCCTTACGACCTCTACGGCAAGGTTGATTTCAATGAAATCACTTACAACAACGGTGACTGCTTTGACCGTTATATGGTTCGTATGGACGAGATGGAGCAGAGCGTGCGCATTCTCGAACAGCTTATCGACAACATTCCTGAAGGCGACTTCTATATCAAGCAGAAGCCTATTATAAAAGTTCCTGAAGGCGAATGGTACACAAGTTGTGAGGGCAGCCGTGGCGAAATTGGTGTTTATCTCAGAAGCGACGGCGGCAAGAATCCTTGCCGACTCAAGTTCCGTCCTATGGGATTGCCGTTGGTTTCAGCCATGGATGAGATTTGCCGCGGTGAGAAGATTGCCGACCTTATATCAATCGGTGCAACTCTCGACTACGTCATCCCTGATATTGACAGATAATCAAAAATATAAAAGTGCATGATGGCCGTACGGCTCTTGAATGCCTTTTATTATTTGAATTTCATAATATATTTAAATTTAAGCAAAGTGTTCGATTTTAGTATAGTAACAACGTGGTTTGACAGCCTTCTCAGAGATACTCTGGGATTGGGCAATTTCTTGTCAATCCTTATTGAATGCGTTTTGGTTGGGCTTATTATTCTTATGGCCTATGCCATGCTCGCCATTGTGCTTATATATATGGAACGTAAGGTCTGCGCCTTCTTCCAGTGCCGTCTTGGCCCGATGCGCGTAGGAAAATGGGGTATCTTCCAGGTCTTTGCCGACGTGGTTAAGATGCTTATAAAAGAAATCTTCCCTGTTGACAAGGCAGATAAGCTTTTGTATGCAATAGCTCCGTTCCTCGTTCTTATCGGAAGTGTTGGCGCTTTCTCTTTCATGCCATGGAACAAGGGAGCTGCTATTCTCGATTTCAACGTAGGTATCTTCCTGCTTACAGCTATATCAAGTATAGGTGTAGTTGGTATCTTCCTTGCCGGTTGGGGTTCTAACAACAAGTATTCTGTTGTGTCTGCTATGCGTGGAGCCGTACAGATGATATCTTATGAGATGTCTTTGTGCCTCTGCCTTATCACAGCCGTAGCCTTGACTGGAACAATGAGCCTGACTGGTATTGTTGAGTCACAGAACGACGGATGGCTTGTTTTCAAAGGCCATATCCCTGCTATTATAGCTTTCCTCGTATTCCTAGTTGCAGGTAATGCTGAGGCTAACCGTGGTCCGTTCGACTTGGCTGAGGCTGAGAGTGAGCTTACCGCCGGTTACCATACAGAGTATTCTGGTATGGGATTCGGTTTCTTCTACTTGGCTGAATACCTCAACATGTTTATCATTGCAGGCGTTGCGTCAACAGTGTTCCTCGGAGGATGGATGCCTCTGCATGTAGCAGGACTTGACGGATTCAATGCTGTAATGGATTACATCCCCGGCATTGTATGGTTCCTGGCCAAGACTTTCTTCCTTGTATGGATACTGCTTTGGATCAAGTGGTCTTATCCTCGTCTTCGTATCGACCAGATACTGAAGCTCGAGTGGAAGTATCTTATGCCGCTGAGTCTGCTTAACCTTGTGCTGATGACTATCGTCGTTGCTCTGGGATGGCATTTCTAAGATGTTAAATTACTGAAAATTAAAAATTATTGAATTTACAGATTAAATGCAGAAAACTGTTGTTCATTGATTCTTTAATTTCTTAACGTAAAAAATAATGGAAGATAATAATAAATCTTATTTTGGTGGAATTAAGTTTGGTCTGAAGTCTTTGCTTACAGGTCTTGGTGTCACCTTCCGTGAGTATCTTACAAAGAAGGTTACCGAGCAGTATCCGGAGAACAGAAAGACCACGCTCCATGTTTCGCCGCGCCATCGCGGACGCCTTATAATGCCACAGGATGCTGAAGGCAACAATAAGTGCATCGCATGCAAACTTTGCGAGATGGCTTGTCCTAACGGTACGATTAAAGTCGTACAGAAGACAATTGAGACAGAGGACGGTAAGAAAAAACGTGTCCTTGATGATTATATTTATGATTTGGGCGAATGTATGTTCTGTGAGTTGTGCGTAAACGCATGTCCTCATGAGGCCATTAAGTTTGTGAACGACTTTGAGAACTCAACCTTTGGAAGAGACAAGCTGGTCTTGCATCTTGACAAAGAGAAGTTTGAGCCTGCATTGCCGAATATCGAGGATGGCGGTACTCCATTGGAGATCGGTGTCTTTAATACTAAAATTAAATAAAAGGAGAACGTAGATATGGCTAATATGGTAATGTTTATAATTCTTGCTGTTGTCATTTTAGGTTCTGCACTTATGTGCGTAATGACAAAGCGGATAATGAGAGCGGCCACTTTCTTGCTGTTCGTTCTTTTGGGTGTTGCTGGTTTATACTTCCTTCTTGACTACACTTTCCTTGGCGCAGCCCAGATAAGTGTTTATGCCGGAGGTGTAACTATGATTTATATTTTTGCAATACAGCTCGTAAGCAAGCGCACATTGCAGGGACTTGTAGAGCGTTTGAAAGGTAGCCGCGTTGTATTTGGCGCGCTTATAACCTTGATAAGCCTTGTTACGGTCGTTGCAGTGTTCTTGAAGAACAAGTTTATCGATATGGCAGTGCAGATGCCTGATGAGGAAGTTTCAATGAATGTCATTGGCAACACTTTGATGGGTTCTGAGAAATATCAGTATGTGCTTCCGTTCGAGTTTATCTCTGTATTCTTGCTGGCTTGCATTATTGGTGGAATCGTAATATCTAGAAAGGAGTAATAATTTATGATACCAGTAGAATATTTCTTTGTGCTTTCAGCACTGTTGTTTTTTATCGGTGTATTCGGATTTATAACCCGTCGCAACCTGATTGCAATGTTGATTTCTGTTGAGTTGATTCTCAACTCTGTTGATATCAACTTTGCAGCATTCAACCGCTTGTTGTTCCCCGGACAGATGGAAGGTTTCTTCTTCACTTTGTTCAGCATCGGCGTAAGTGCTGCGGAAACAGCTGTTGCAGTGGCAATTATTATTAATGTTTACCGCAACTTCAATAGTGATCAGGTGAACTGTATTGAAAACATGAAAAATTAGTGCGTTATGGATTATGGTTTTGTATTTTTAATACTCTTGTTACCGGCGCTGACATTTATTTTACTCGGATTGGCGGGTATGAAGATGTCGCATAAAGTGGCCGGTCTTATCGGAACATGCTCTATCGCTGTTGTTACAGTGCTTTGCTACTACGCTGCGTTTGAGTATTTTCTGGTTCAGGGAAGAGACGCTGCCACAGGTCTTTATCCTACGGTAACGGCATTTGATATTACATGGCTTAGATTTTCTGAGCTACTGACATTTAATATCGGTTTCCGCATCACTCCGATTTCTGCGATGATGCTTATCGTTATATCAACAGTCAGCCTGATGGTCCACATCTATTCATTCGGCTATATGCATGGGGAGAAGGGCTTTCAGCGTTACTATGCGTTCTTGAGCCTGTTCACAATGTCAATGCTCGGATTGGTTGTAGCTACAAACATCTTCCAGATGTATCTTTTCTGGGAGCTTGTGGGAGTTTCTTCTTATCTCCTTATCGGCTTCTACTATCCTATGCATGCCGCAGTGGCAGCTTCAAAGAAGGCATTTATCGTAACACGTTTTGCCGACTTGTTCTTCCTTATCGGTATTCTTATCTACAGCTTCTATGTAGGTACATTTAATTACGATCTGTCTCAGATGTCACCTGCACAGATGACAGCGCTCAATCAGGCCGGTTGGATTATGCCTACAGCATTGTTCCTTATGTTTATCGGTGGTGCCGGTAAGAGTGCAATGTTCCCGTTGCATATCTGGTTGCCCGATGCTATGGAAGGTCCTACACCTGTCAGTGCTCTTATCCACGCAGCAACCATGGTTGTTGCCGGAGTTTATCTCGTGGCAAGTCTGTTCCCGATATTTGTCAAGTTTGCGCCGGAAGCTTTGCACTGGGTTGCCTATATAGCAGCGTTTACAGCTTTCTATGCAGCAGCTGTTGCATGCTGTCAGAGCGATATCAAGCGTGTGCTTGCATTCTCAACAATTTCTCAGATCGGTTTCATGCTTGTTGCTCTTGGCGTATGTATGCCTGATCCTGAAACAGGAGCTGTTGCCATGACTGCAGAATATGCTGATGCAAACGGGCTTGGTTATATGGCCGGAATGTATCATCTGTTCACACACGCCATGTTTAAGGCTTGTCTGTTCTTGGGTGCCGGTTGTATCATCCATGCCGTTCATTCTAATGAGAAGATGTACATGGGCGGACTGCGTAAGTATATGCCTGTAACACATTGGACATTCCTTATCTCATGTCTTGCAATTGCAGGTATACCGTTCTTCTCTGGATTCTGCTCTAAGGATGAAATCTTGGTAGCTTGCTATAACTTCTCACCTGTAATGGGTGCGATAATGAGCGGCATTGCTGCTATGACAGCATTCTATATGTTCCGTCTGTATTATGTAATCTTCTGGGGCAAGAGCTATTATGAAACTCACAAGGCAGAGGGCGCACATCAGCCTCACGAAGCTCCGCTGACAATGACAGTACCTCTTATCATTCTTTCTGTCATAACAATGTTGGTAGGTATCTTCGGTACATTGCATGTATTTGAGTTTGGCGAGTTTGTTTCTGCCAACGGTGTTGCATTCGGCACACATACCAACTGGTTTGTTGCAGGAGTCAGCACAGTGCTTGCAATATGCGGTATCGGTCTTGCTACTTATATGTATAAAGGTGAGGAGACTCCTGTTGCAGACATGCTTGCCCGTAAGTTCCCGAAACTTCATCGTGCAGCTTACAAGCGTTTCTACATGGATGAGGTATGGATGTTTGTTACACATAAGATAATCTTCAAGTGTGTGAGCACTCCATTGGCATGGTTCGACCGCCATGTTGTTGACGGAGCTATGAACTTTATGGCTTGGGGTACGAATGAAGCCGGAGAAAGCATACGTGGCTGGCAGAGCGGTGACGTGCGCCAGTATGCAGTATGGTTCCTCACAGGTGCTATTGCATTAGTGTTGTTATGTATTTGTCTATAAAAGAAAACCGGTAAAATGAGTATATTAAGTTTATTTGTAGTTTTTCCCGTACTGATGCTGTTGGGTCTTTGGCTGGCCCGCAACCTTAATCAGGTACGTGGCGTAATGGTTGCAGGATCATCATGTCTTTTGATTTTGTCAATCTGGCTTACGGTAACATTCATACAGATGCGTGCTGGAGGCAACACAGACGAGATGTTGTTCACATACAGCATTCCTTGGTTTGCGCCGCTGAACATTGCCTACTCTGTAGGTGTTGACGGTATATCTGTGGTTATGCTTCTGCTTTCAAGCATCATCGTGTTTACTGGTACTTTTGCATCTTGGCAGCTGAAACCCATGACAAAGGAATACTTCCTGTGGTTTACTCTGCTGAGCACCGGTGTGTATGGTTTCTTCATCAGCACCGACCTGTTCACAATGTTTATGTTCTATGAGGTTGCCCTCATCCCTATGTATCTTCTTATCGGTGTATGGGGTAGCGGTAACAAGGAGTATTCAGCAATGAAGCTTACTCTTATGCTCATGGGCGGATCTGCATTGTTGATTCTTGGTATTATCGGAATCTATTTCGGTAGTGGTGCAACCACGATGAACATCCTTGAGATTGCAGCAATGCATAATATTCCTGTTGAAGTTCAGAAGGTATTCTTCCCGTTCGTGTTTATCGGATTCGGCGTTCTTGGAGCACTGTTCCCGTTCCACACATGGAGCCCCGACGGTCACGCATCAGCGCCTACAGCTGTGTCAATGCTTCATGCCGGCGTGCTTATGAAGCTTGGAGGTTATGGCTGCTTCCGCATTGCCATGTTCCTTCTGCCTGATGCAGCTCACGAGCTTGGATGGATATTCCTGATCCTGACAACAATCTCTGTTGTATACGGTGCTCTGTCTGCATGTGTTCAGACTGACTTGAAGTATATCAATGCATATTCTTCTGTTTCTCACTGCGGTCTTGTATTGTTCGCATTGCTTATGATGACCAAGACAGCTTGCACAGGAGCTATTCTTCAGATGCTTTCTCACGGATTGATGACAGCCTTGTTCTTCGCCCTCATCGGTATGATCTACGGCCGTACACACACACGTGACGTACGCAAGCTTGGCGGTCTGATGAAGATTATGCCTTTCCTCAGCGTGGGTTATGTTATCGCCGGTTTGGCTAACCTCGGTTTGCCGGGCTTCTCAGGATTCGTAGCTGAGATGACAATCTTTGTTGGTTCTTTTGCTAATAACGATGTGTTCCACCGTACATGTACAATCGTAGCTTGTACAAGTATTGTTGTTACGGCTGTCTACATCTTGCGTGTTGTCGGCAAGATTCTTTATCAGAAGGTTGCTGATCCGCATTATCTGACACTTACCGACGCAACATGGGATGAGCGCGTGGCTGTATGCTGCCTTATATTCTGCGTAGCAGGACTTGGTCTTGCTCCGTTGTGGGCCAGTGAGGTTATCGACAATGCAATGATACCAATCCTTGACCAGATTAACAATGTTTCAGCTATTGCATCAATATAATAAATCAGCAGAAAAATGAATTACAGTCAATTTCTTAATATGATTCCGGAAGCCACATTGATGGCTATCCTTATTATCGTCTTTATTGCCGATTTTGCATCATCGCGCAACAGTGAGCGCAAGTGGTTCAATCCGCTGGTTTGCATTCTGATGCTTGCTCAGGTGATTATCAACATCTTCCCTCAGGAGCCGGTTTCGGCATTTGGCGGAATGTATGTTACAACATCGGCTGTGAACGTTATGAAGACTATTCTGGCTGCAGGTACACTCATTGTGCTTATCCAGAGCCGTAAGTGGCTGAGCCGTCAGGATACATCTTTCAAAGAAGGCGAGTTCTACATGCTAACTGTTTCAACCCTGCTCGGTATGAACATGATGATGAGCGCCGGCCACTTCCTGATGTTCTTCCTCGGACTCGAAATGGCATCTGTGCCTATGGCATGTCTTGTTGCGCTCGACAAATACCGTCATAATTCAGCTGAGGCAGCAGCCAAGTTTATCCTTACTGCTACATTCTCAAGCGGAATAATGCTTTATGGTATTTCGTTCATCTATGGTGGAGTAGGTACTCTCTACTTCGATGGCGTTGCAACAGTTCTTGCTCAGAAGCAGAACCTTACAATGAACGTAATGGGTATGGTATTCTTCATGAGCGGATTAGGATTCAAGATCAGTCTTGTTCCTTTCCACTTCTGGACTGCCGACACATATCAGGGTGCTCCTACAACGGTTACAGGTTATCTTAGCGTAATCTCTAAGGGTGCTGCCGCATTTACACTCATGGCTATCCTCATGAAGGTGTTTGCTCCGCTCACTCCGTATTGGACTTATGTTATGTACGTGCTCGTTGTGCTCAGCATCACCATCGCCAACCTGTTTGCCATCCGCCAGAAAGAGCTCAAGCGCTTCATGGCCTTCAGTTCTATCTCACAGGCAGGTTACATCATGCTGGCAGTTATTGGCGACAATGCTCTTGGCGTAGCTGCCCTGTCTTACTATGTGCTGGTTTATGTAGTGGCCAACCTTGCAGTATTCACCGTAATCAGCGTTGTTGAGGAAAACAACAATGGTGTTACCAAGATGGATGCATACAACGGCTTCTATACAACTAACCCCAAACTGTCATTGCTTATGACGTTTGCGCTGTTCTCTCTCGGCGGTATTCCTCCGTTTGCAGGTATGTTCAGCAAGTTCTTCGTCTTCATGGCAGCATTGGAGGAAGGTTCTGTACTTACTCACATAGTAGTGTTCGTTGCTTTGATCAACACAGTGATAAGTCTTTACTACTATCTTCTCATTGTTAAGGCAATGTACATCAAGTCTGCCGAGAATCCTCTGCCTACATTCAAGAGCGACTGCAACACAAAACTGGCTCTTGCCATCTGCACAGCCGGTGTGCTTCTTTGCGGTGTATGCAGCTTCTTCTATGACTGGATATGGGCATCAATTTAATGTTGAAGTTTAGTTGACAAAAACATTATAACAAGCGTGGCCAAAGACATGGTTTTACACCGGTCTTTGGCCATGCTGTTTTTCAGAGCCTTGCATCTCAATTTATGTCTGCCTTGCATCCCATGTTTTTCCTTTGGTTATAAATCGTCCATTTCTGATAGATTTGCCGGTAAAAAATATGGTCAAAATTATTTTCTGTTCTAGAAAAACAAATCCACAATATTCTTGTTTCTTGCCGTTTTTCATGCACTTCAGCCTGCTTGTTCATGCATATTTTTGTTGTTTTCTGCCTGAAATACATTGGTTTGCGCTGCAAAAATCAGCCTTTTGCGTTGCAAAAGACGGCTTATTGCATTGTAAAATGTGCCCTTTTATGATGCAAAACGTGGTCTTTTGCATTGTCTGATTTCCCGCTATATTTTCTTGTTTGGGTTAATCTCTTGATATACAGCGCGTTAAGCGTGAAGCGCGATTTTACGATAAATCTTTCTTTTAGGCTGTTATTTTCTCGCCATGCCACTTCTGGAACCCTTAACCGGAAAGGGGCTATAAGCTGATTGTTCCTGAATATCCCATTCTGTTCAGAATGTTTCAGCCGCAGTTGCGGCTCATTATTCGTGCATGTAAGCTCATATTTGTTGGTAAATTATCGTAGAATGTCGTTATTTTTATGTATGTTTGCATCACGAAAAAATGATTTGCGATGGAGAATCTGAAAGATAAAAAGATTGCAGTACTGCTTTCCGGCGGAGTAGACAGCTCAGTGGTGGTTTATGAGTTGGCCCGTCAGGGATTGCATCCCGATTGCTTTTATATAAAGATAGGTCCCGAGGAAGAAGAGGAGTGGGACTGTTCGAGCGAGGAAGACCTCGAGATGGCCACAGCCGTTGCTGCCAGATATGGCTGCAGGCTGCAGGTGATCGACTGTCATAAGGAGTATTGGGAGCAGGTTACTAAATATACTATGGACAAGGTGCGCAACGGTCTTACGCCCAATCCTGACGTGATGTGCAACCGTCTGATAAAGTTTGGAGCTTTCGACCAGAAAGCCGGGCACGATTATGACTTGATAGCAACAGGGCATTATGCACAGACCGAAATTATAGACGGGCAGAAGTGGCTCGTTACAAGTCCCGATCCGGTGAAAGACCAGACCGATTTTCTTGCCCAGATATATGACTGGCAGTTGCGCAAGGCATTGTTTCCAATAGGACATTACATGAAGGAAGAGGTGCGCGAGATTGCCGAACGCGAACATTTGGTCAACGCCAAGCGTAAGGACAGTCAGGGCATCTGTTTTCTTGGAAAGATAAATTATAATGATTACATACGGCGCTATCTCGGTGAAAATCCCGGCGACGTGCTCGAGCTTGAGACAGGAAAGAAGCTAGGCAAGCACAAAGGCTTGTGGTTTCACACTATAGGTCAGCGCCACGGACTCGGTTTCGGAGGCGGACCCTGGTATGCGGTCAAGAAGGACATGAAGCAGAACATACTTTATGTAAGTAAGGGATATGAGCCGCTTACGGCTTATAAGAAAGACTTCAGCATACATGATTTCCATTTCCTTACATGCAATCCTTGGGGCGATGCCGGTGAGGTAAGCGTAACGTTCAAGATACGTCATACGCCCGAATATCATCCGGCAAGGCTCGAACGTAAGGCAGATGGCGAATATGTGGTGCATTCAGAACATCTTATACAAGGTGTTGCTCCCGGCCAGTTCTGTGTGGTTTATGATGAAGACCATCACAAATGTTTCGGCAGTGCTGAGATTTCATGGAGCGAATAGCTCGCTCCACGGATGTTGCCGTCAGCAATTATTTTGATGTAAAGGAAAGAAAAGTGTAACAGAAAAATCATACGATTATGTTATTGTCAACAACTCAGACCATTGAAGGCAGACCTGTAAGGGAGTATCTCGGCGTAGTGACGGGCGAGGTTATTGTAGGCGCCAATGTGTTTAAGGATTTTCTGGCAGGCGTCAGAGATTTCTTCGGAGGCCGTAGCAGCTCTTATGAGGGAGTGTTGCGCAAGGCTAAAGACAATGCGCTGGCAGAGATGACGCAGCGTGCCGAGGCTCTTGGGGCCAATGCCGTCGTCGGTATTGATCTCGATTATGAAACCGTAGGCGAGTCAGGCTCAATGCTTATGGTGTCGTGCAGCGGAACAGCAGTGATTCTTTAGGCTGTATGTCTGTGGCGTTATAGCCAATTTTGCTTTATTGATTTTTATGACGGCTGCTTATTCTGTAATGAGTTTGTAAGCCGTCAAGTGGCTTGTGCTAATAATTCTTAACTTTAAATGTTTGCCTATTTTGTGTAAAAGTTGTAACTTTGCATTCTAAAATTAAATCAAAGAAATAAATTAAAGATGACTCACAATTTGTTGAAAGGTAAGCGCGGTATTATTTTCGGCGCGCTTAATGAAGAATCCATAGCATGGAAAGTAGCCGTGAAGGCTGTAGAAGAAGGCGCCTCAATAACCTTGAGCAACACAGCAATGGCGCTGCGCATGGGTACACTTGATCAGCTGAGCAAGCAGCTCAACGCTCCTGTCATAGCTGCTGATGCTACAAGTGTTGAGGATTTGGAGAAGGTATTTGCCGAGTCTGTTCAGCTGCTTGGCGGAAAAATCGACTTCGTGCTCCATTCTATCGGAATGAGTCCTAACGTGCGTAAGCACCGTACATACGACGATCTTGATTACAATTATCTGCAGAAGACTCTCGACATTTCTGCCATCTCTTTCCACAAGATGTTGCAGGTTGCCAAGAAGCAGGATGCCATTGCCGAGTATGGTTCAGTGGTTGCCCTCACTTATGTTGCAGCTCAGCGTACGTTCTTCGGCTACAACGATATGGCAGACGCCAAGAGCATGCTTGAGAGTATAGCACGCAGCTTCGGATATATTTATGGACGTGAGAAGAATGTCCGCATCAACACAATCTCTCAGTCGCCTACACCTACTACTGCAGGTAAGGGAATTAAGGACATGGACAACCTCATGGATTTTGCCAACAAGATGTCTCCGCTCGGCAACGCTGATGCTGAAGAGTGTGCAAACTATTGCGTGATGATGTTCTCTGACTTCACACGTAAGGTGACAATGCAGAATCTTTATCATGACGGTGGATTCTCTTCAATGGGTATGAGCCTTCGTGCCATGAACCAGTATGCTAAGGACCTTGCTCCTTATGAAGATGAAAACGGAAAGATAATCTACGGATAATACGTTTTTTCAACAGTACTATTATATGCGAAAGGACAATGCCCATGTGGGTATTGTCCTTTTATTTATGTTTGCCAACTAAAGATTTTTTGTTCTTTACAGTTCTTCTGGTCCTGCGGTATTTTGTTTTTTCGTTAGCGGTTTTTCCAGTTTTCGCTTAGTAGATCCCACGAATCCCTGAATGAAGGCATGCTTTCAAATATCAAGTTGGCTCCTTCGTCTGCAAGCATCTTTTGTGGCAGCGGACCTGTGTTTACAGCAACGGTGAATACGTTTGCAGCAACGCCGGCTCTTACTCCCAGGGGAGCATTTTCAACAACAATGGCTTCCCACGGCATGACGCCCGCCTTCTTCAGTCCGCAGAGGTAGGGCTCCGGGTTGGGTTTTCCGTGTTTCACGTCAAAGCTGCTGATTATCAGTTCATGGTGTATAAGTCCGTTGAACTCGCTTTCTAATTTTTCCAGCAAACTTCTTTGCCCGCTTCCTGTTACAACAACAATTTTCAGACCGTCAGTTTTTATTTTTCTCATAAGTTCTTCAACGCTATCCATCTTCTCTGCTTTGGGGCATTTTCTGAACTCGTTTGATTTCTCTTCATACATGTTGGCGGCTTCTTCGTCTGTCAGTTCTTTGTTCCATTGGCGCTTGGCCAATAGCTTTATCGTTTCAACACCCCTCATCCCTTCATATTCGTAGGCTTCTTCCGGTGATATATTCAGTCCGAACCTCTCCATCGACTTATGCCAACTGACTGCGTGATAGGGCATGCTGTTATATAGAACTCCGTCCATGTCAAAAAGAACGGCTTTGGGCTTAAAAGCCTCAAAGCCGTGTCTTTCTAGATATTGTTTAATTTCTTTTTCAAACATAATATGTCATATAGTTTGATTATACGCACATATGCAGATTTACTTGCGCTTATTTTGCGCTTTTAGCGTATCTTCTTAGTCCTTTAGCCATGAATCGCTCATGGCTTTTCCGGATATAATTATTTCTCTTTTGCGAGGCGTTCCTTTATTGCCTTGCTGTCTTCCTCGTATCCGGGTTTGTCAAGAAGGGCAAACATATTCTTCTTGTAAGCCTCAACACCGGGCTGGTTAAACGGATTAACTCCTAATATATTGCCGCTTATACCGCAGGCTTTTTCAAAGAAATAGATAAGCTGTCCGATGTAGTATTCATTCAGCACGGGAACTGAAATTCTGATGTTTGGCACACCTCCGTCAACATGTGCGAGGCGTGTTCCGAGCTCTGCCATCTTGTTCACTTCGTCAACACGTTTGCCGGCAAGGAAGTTCAGACCGTCAAGATTTTCTTCGTCGTTAGGGAAGAGGAGTTTCTTTGCAGGCTCTTCAATGCTGATAACAGTTTCGTATATTGAGCGTTCGCCCTGCTGAATCCACTGTCCCATAGAGTGAAGGTCTGTCGTAAAGTCGCATGAAGCAGGAAATATACCCTTGTTGTCTTTACCTTCACTTTCGCCGAACAGCTGCTTCCACCATTCGCTGATGAAGTGCAGTTTGGGCTGGTAGTTAACCATTATTTCGATTTTCTTGCCTGCCTGATCATAAAGTCCGTTGCGTACAGCAGCATAAACGGCAGCAGGGTTCTCTTCATAGGCAACATCCTTTCCGCAGGCTTTTTCCATGTCGGCTGCACCTTCAACAAGTTTTGTTATGTCAAATCCAGCACATGCTATTGGCAGAAGACCTACAGGAGTGAGCACAGAGAAGCGTCCGCCTACGTTGTCTGGAATAACAAATGTCTTGTAGCCTTCCTTGTCGGCAGCTGCTCTTGCAGCACCTTTCGTTGCATCAGTAACGGCAACTATGACTTTCTTTGCCTCTTCTTTGCCTCTTTGCTCCTCGCATTGTTTCTTCAGCAGTCTGAATGTGAGGGCAGTCTCTGTTGTTGTTCCTGATTTAGATATGTTGATTACGCCAAATTTCTTGTCTTTAAGATATTCAGTCAGTTCATACAGATAGTCTTCGCCGATGTTGTTTCCTGCGAAAAGAATTGTTGGGTTGCTCTTGTCGCCGATTAACCATGAGAAAGAGTTGCTTAAGGCTTCAATCACTGCACGTGCTCCAAGGTAGCTTCCGCCGATACCTGCAACGACAATAGCCTCGCAGTTTTCGCGTAAAGTGTTTGCGCAGTCTTGTATTTCTTTCAGAAATTCAGGTGTTATAGATGATGGCAAATGTAGCCAGCCTAAGAAATCATTGCCAGGGCAAGTGCCGTTTTCAAGAGCCTCTTGTGCCTCTTTTACTTTAGCTTCATAATTTTTTACTGTTCCTTCTTTAAGAAACTGAACGGCTTTAGATACATCTAATGTGATATTTTTCATTGCTTATTGATTTTTGTGATTCTTATCTGAAAGAATCGGTTAATAGCTTTATTTCAATTTGTGGAGATATGCGTTCGTACAAAATGTTGTAAACGGCATCAAGGATAGGCATGTTTACATGGCAGTGGCGGTTAATCTCTTTCATGCATTTTGTGCCAAAATAGCCTTCGGCAATCATTTCCATCTCAATCTGAGCGCTCTTTATGCTGTATCCTTTGCCGATCATTGTTCCGAATGTGCGGTTTCGCGAGAAGTTGGAATATCCCGTAACAAGCAGGTCGCCAAGATAAACTGAGTCGGTTATGTTACGGTCTATAGGATGTATTGTCTTGAGAAAGCGCGACATCTCCTGTACCGCATTTGACATAAGTACCGACTGGAAGTTGTCTCCATACTTAAGGCCGCTGCATACTCCGGCTGCAATTGCATAGACATTCTTCAGTACAGACGAGTATTCAATGCCGATAACATCGCTGCTGATTTTAGTCTTGATGAATTCGCTGGCCAGTATCTCAGAGAACGCCAGCGCCTTTTCGCGGTCGCTGCATCCTACAGTCAGGTATGAAAGACGCTCAAGAGCCACTTCTTCGGCATGTGACGGACCTCCAAGACATGCCAAGTTTTCGTAAGGAACATCATAAACCTGATGGAAATATTCTGAACACACCAGGTTCTCGTCAGGCACAATACCTTTTATTGCGGTAATTACGAATTTGTCTTTAATTCGTGTCTTCAGCTTTTTCAGATGATTCTTGAGGTAAGGTGAAGGTGTAACGAATATAAGAGTGTCGTATGCCTGAACGATTTTGTTGATGTCGCTCGAGAATTCTATTTCGTCAATGTTGAAGCGAACGCTTGTAAGATATGCCGGGTTGTGTCCGAGCCTCCTGAAGTCTTCAATGCGGTCGTCACGGCGCATATACCATCCTAAATGATGTGTGTGCCCCACCACAATCTTGGCAATGGCGGTAGCCCAGCTTCCGCCGCCAATAACTGCTATTCTTCCGCAATCGTACATCTTTTCGATTTATGATTTATTGTTTATAATCCGTGCATAAAATGTATTTATGCATTGCGGTGACAAGCCGGCAGACTTTACGGCCTGCCGGTGTGTCACCGCATAAGAATTATTCGTTATCAGAATTGTTTACGTTCTCAATCCATTTCGCAAAATCGTCTACTTTGGGATTTTCGTAGCCGAGTTTGTATTTCTTGTTTATTCCGCATACGTCCATTTGCAGTTTCTGCGGATTAACATCCTTGATGTCTGATGTAAGATTATAGCCGCATTTGTTGAACACGGGCACCCATTCTTCAGGCACACCAATAGCCTGCCATTCTGCAACGGTGCTCTTCGGAGCCTTTTTCTCCGGGCGCATCTGCGGGAAGAACAGCACTTCCTGAATAGACATTTCGCCTGTCATGAGCATAACCAGACGGTCGATACCGATGCCGATACCGCTTGTAGGCGGCATTCCGTACTGCAGCGCACGCAGGAAGTCCTGGTCGATGATCATTGCTTCGTCGTCACCCTTGTCGGCTAGTTTCATCTGTTCTATGAATCTTTCCTCCTGGTCAATCGGGTCGTTAAGCTCAGAATATGCGTTGGCAAGCTCCTTGCCGTTTACCATAAGCTCAAAACGCTCTGTCAGTCCGGGCTTGCTGCGGTGCATCTTTGTCAGAGGAGACATCTCTACAGGGTAGTCGATGATGAATGTTGGCTGTATGAATGTACCCTCACAGAATTCGCCGAATATCTCGTCTATCAGCTTGCCTTTGCCCATGGTGTCGTCTATTTCCATGTTGAGCTTCTTGCATACTTCGCGTATCTGGTCCTCGTCCATTCCGTTGAGGTCGTATCCTGTCTTCTCTTTGATGGCGTCAAGTATAGGCAGACGGCGGTATGGAGCCTTAAAGCTTATCACGTTGCCGTTGACTACGCTTTCGGGCTTTCCGTTTACGGCGATACATATTTTCTCAAGCAGCTGCTCTGTGAACGACATCATCCAGTTGTAGTCCTTATACTGTACGTACAGCTCCATGCAGGTGAACTCGGGGTTGTGAGTGCGGTCCATACCTTCGTTGCGGAAGTTTTTGCCTATTTCGTAAACACCTTCGAATCCTCCTACAATGAGTCGTTTCAGATACAACTCTGTTGCGATACGCATATACATCTCAACGTTCAGCGCGTTGAAGTGGGTTATGAACGGGCGTGCAGATGCTCCGCCTGGGATAGACTGCAGTATTGGGGTTTCAACTTCAGTGTATCCTGCCTCGTCGAGAGAGTTTCTCAGAGTTCTCAACACGGTGGCACGTTTCAGGAATGTCTCCTTCACGCCGTCGTTGACAACTAGGTCTACATAGCGCTGGCGGTAGCGCAGCTCCGGGTCTTCAAACTTATCGTATGCCACGCCGTCTTTATATTTAACGATAGGCAGCGGCTTTAAGCTTTTCGACAGCAGTGTCAGGCTCTGTGCGTGTACGCTTATCTCGCCTGTCTGTGTTCTGAATACGAAGCCTTTAACGCCGATGAAGTCGCCGATGTCGAGCAGTCTTTTAAAGACCTTATTATACATGTCCTTGTCTTCGCCGGGGCAGATGTCGTCGCGTGTGATATAAACCTGAATTCTTCCCTTTGAGTCTTGAATCTCGGCGAAAGATGCTTTACCCATTACGCGGCGGCTCATCATGCGGCCTGCTATGCACACCTCTCTCTGCGGCTCTTCGTCTTTGAATTCCGCTTTAATGTCTGTTGAGAAAGCATTTGTTGGATACTCGGCGGCAGGATACGGGTCGATTCCCATATCGCGCAGCTCCTGAAGACTTTGGCGTCTGCCAATTTCCTGTTCACTTAGTTCTAAAACGTTCATACTTAGAATTGTTCTTTTTTGATGAATGCAAAGTCTTCTCGCTTACGGTGACTGATAGGTCTGTCAGCGGAGCAGACTTTTCATACGGTAAACAACCTGGACCTAATGCAGACAAAAGACTTTTGTCTGAAAAGATGTTGTTTGGCTTGTGCAAAAATACAAAGAATTTTGGAATATAGGGACGTTATTTTGAAGAATATCTCAAAAATATCTTAAATAGGTGATGTTGTCTTTCGGCGTAGTGTTGCGTGTGGTTCGCATTTTCCGCTTTTTGCTTTCTTTTTGATTTTTCATGACGCTCTCATACTGCATAATTCTGTATTCTAAATCTTTTTTGCGTAAATATCGCAGTTTGGAGTGTGCATGCGTAAAGTGCAGTATGCCAACGGTATACTGCCAATGTTATGCAAAGTGTGCAGTTGGGCGATGTCTTATATAATGCAAAAGGCCACCTTTTGCACTCTAAAAGGTAGCCTTTTACGCCTTAATATGTAGTATTTTATATGACGATTTATATTGTTTTATCCCCCAAAAAGCTATGTTTTAGCATGGCTGATGCCTGATTTTAGGCTGAAAATGGTCGTTTTCCGCGCTCAAATGGCACGTGTGCTGCCGTTCCGTTTGCAATTTTGCCTGCCTGAGAGTGCATACAGTCAACTTACGTTTTGTGCGGAATGCAGCCGGTATTCTTACATTCTGCATTCTTATGTTGCCTCCGTATACGGCCCGTCTCATATGTTGCCGGCTTGGCGTCAGACATGAGTTTCTGTCGGTTGGACGTGTTATTTTATCACTGTTGCACGTATGATTTTTATGTCTTCAACGGGGCGGTCGTTCTTGTCGGTCTCAACCCATTGTATGCTGTCAACGGTTTCAAGCCCTTCAATTACTTCTCCGAATACCGTATACTGTCCGTCGAGGTGAGGGGTACCGCCTAAGCGCTTGTAGGCTTCCCTTATTTCGGGTGTCAGTTTCACTGTTCCGCCTGTGTTCTTGTCCAGTTTCAGCTGCACGTCGTCGAGCATGCTGTCGTTGAAACGGCGGCCGTAGACGATGTAAAACTGAGATGCCGACGACTCTCTTTCGGGGTTTACATTGTCGCTTTCGCGTGCTGCTGCCACGGCTCCGCGCTTGTGGAATAGGGCAGGATACGTTATTTCGGCCTTCACCTTGTAGCTTTCGGGCGAGTCGCCAAGCAGCTGTCCCGGTGCGGCATGTCGGCTTGCGCTGTCGCCTGTCTGTATCATGAATCTGTCTATCACGCGATGAAACAGCAAGCCGTCATAGAAACCTTCCTTCACCAGCTTGATAAAGTTGTCGCGATGGCGCGGTGTCTCGTTGTATAGTGCTATGCGTATGTTTCCCTTTGTCGTCTCAAGCATCACCTCATGGCGAAGCGTGTCTGCCGTCTGTGCCTGTCCTGCAACAGACAGCAGCAGGGCCAAGGCTGTTATTATAAGTGTTTTCATCTTTATCCTTTGTTTGCTGTCGTTGTTCTTATGGTCGTCTGTCGTGGCGTAGTCATTCTGCAGTCTCCTCTGCATATATCCTGTCGAATATTTCTTTCAGCCGCGCAGGCTGTATTATCAGGTCTCTTATCTGCTTCAGGCTTTTCTCGTTCTCCGATCCGGGTATCCAGAGCTTGATATATCCGTGGGCTGAATACTTGTTTTCAAGATGTTCGCAGAAGCGTTTCCATTGTTCCTCTTTGTTCTTTTCTGGATAGTGGTCTATACCATATTCTATTGTCCTTCTGAACACTGTCTCTGGCTCTAGGTCGCGGTCAGCCTCGGCCACTATCTTTCCGTAGATGCTTCGTGGCGCGTGCGAGGCTGATGCCCTGTGGTCTTCAACGGCCTCTTTCATTATTTTTATCTGCTCTGTCGAGAACCATTTTCGCAGGCGCATGTCGGCAGCCAGAATCTTTCCGCTCGTTACGTGGTGTATGGCGCGCGGCCCTTCCAGTCCAAGGTCGTGGTATGCTGCCGTGGCATAAGCCATGTTGACGTCGGCACCAATCTTCTGCGCCAGTTTGATTGAGCGGTTTATCACGCGTGTAACATGAGTAAGATTGTGAGCTTTGTCAAATTCGGCATAGCGAGGCAGTATATCTGTTTCGATAAAAGCCATAAGGTCCAGACTTACATTCTTGTCAATCATAGCTTTAAGAATCATTAATTTCTTGCAAATATACGATATAATGTTTACTTTTGCAAGTGATTCGCCCGTGGATGTTACCTGAAGCATTAATTTATAGGTGTAGTGGCTTGATAAGGGTTTTAGCCGGCAGCATGCCGTTGCTTGTCATCCCTTCTGTGCGCCATGAGGTACGCCGGCATGCCTTTCTCTTGGAGAAGGTAGCGTGTAAGGCATTGCTTGTTTACGTCCGGCGGCATTGCGGTCTGTCCTATGGGCATAATATAAAAGATTAAATCATGAACGAAAAACAAATAGATACAAACTCGGCAAAAGCGTGGATGCTGGCCTCGCGTCCGAAGACGCTTACTGGTGCAGCCGTGCCTGTTATGATAGGTTTGGCATTTGCGGCAAGAGATCTCGGGCTCGACGATTTCGGCTGGATGCCGGCATTGTTGTGCGTGTTGTTTGCATTCATTATGCAGATTGACGCCAACTTCATTAATGACTATTTCGACTTTGTCCGTGGCAACGACGACGAGACGCGTCTCGGGCCGCGCCGTGCGTGCGCACAAGGCTGGATAACACCCAAAGCCATGCGCCGTGCAATAATAATAACAACGGTGATAGCCTGCTGTATAGGCCTGCCGCTGGTGATATATGGCGGCTTGGAGATGATACTTGTCGGGGCGTTCTGCGTGGTGTTCTGTTTCCTTTACACCACATTGCTGTCATATCTTGGTCTTGGCGATGTGCTCGTGTTAGTGTTTTTCGGTATTATTCCCGTGTGTGTTACCTATTATCTCCAGACCGACAGGTTTACGTTTGAGGTGTTTATAGCCTCGTTGGCCTGCGGCTTTGTCATCGACACTTTGTTGCTTGTCAACAACTATCGCGACATCGACAACGATGCAAGGGCAGGCAAGAAGACGCTCATTGTTAGGGTAGGTGCCGAAGCCGGGCGCACTGCCTATCTCTGTTCTGGCATAATGGCATTGGTCTTTGGCGTTGCGTTTTTGCTCGAAGGACACATCTGTGCGTTCTTGCTTCCTTTCCTTTATCTCATACCGCATTATGCTGCTTACCGCAAGATGGTGCGTATAAATAAAGGTAAGGCTCTCAACATGGTGCTCGGCGACACCGCACGCAATATGTTTATCTATGGTCTGCTCCTTTCTGTGGGCGTATTGTTGAATTGGTAATAATGTCATCTTATGAGAAAAATATTATTCTTGTTTCTTTTTGCTGCGTTTTCGGCCTGTGCCGTTGCTCAGGAAACGCGCGACCCTGAAAACGATCATGTGCGTCTAACTCTTACAGACGGAAGTACGGTGGAAGGATATGTTCAGACTTATTGGGTAGACGGCAAGCTGTTTAAGCGCATGAACACATCGTTCACACTGTCTCCTGCGCCCGACGGCAATAATGCAGTTTCATATAGCGCCGACAATGTGAGAAGTATAGATTTTGTGAAAAAGACGTCGGCCAGCGGCAAGTATGACCATCTTGAGTCGCATCTTGTGGCTAATCCGTCGTTGCTTAAACCCAAGAAAACCATACGGCAGTTTGTATATAAAGAAGGTGAAAACGAAGTCGGCAAGATGTATTGGTGGAATGGGGTAGACTCGCAGAACATGCAGCTTGGCAAGATGAACATATCTACAATCTACGGTATAAGCCTTGCCGGCGACAGCGTTGTGGTTCCGTTCATGACGGGCAACGTCATAAGTCTTAATGCCATGCGCATACGTTACAAGAAGACAAATCCTGAACTTGTTGACTATGTAGACAAGCGTGTGCTTAAGGGCGGCAAACGGTTGTGGGAGACAATAGCCGCTGAACCAATGCTGTTTTTAGAGATCTGCAAAGATTTCTTTAATAAAAAGAATAGCCTTTAAGGCCGTTGTCTGGTTGATGCTGACCGGATGGCGTGGTCATGGATGCCGTTCGTTTTAATTAAAGAAATATTAATATATGCCCTTCAATTTATTATTTCTGATTTTGTGTTGTCGGGATATTTAATTACTTTTGCACGATTTTATCAGCCCGCAGGGGTAAGATAAATATAGTTTTTTATCAGATTTAATTTTATAAAGGATAATATGAGAAGTAGAACATCAACATGGTTTGAGTGCAAAATACGTTACGAAAAGACGATGGAAGACGGAAGTCAGAAGAAAGTAACGGAGCTGTATGTTGTCGATGCGCTCAGTTTTACAGAGGCAGAGGCAAGCATAATTGAAGAAATGTCATCTTATATCAGTGGCGAGTTTGAGGTTAAGGATATTAAGAAAGCCGCTTATGGTGAAATTTTCTTCAGCGATTCTCCTTCTGCCGACCGCTGGTACAAGACCAAACTGCAGTTTATCACTATTGACGACAAGACTGAAAAAGAGAAAAAGTCTAACGTAAATTATCTCGTTCACGGCAGCACATTGCCAGGAGCTGTAAAGAGCATCGACGAGGTTATGGGCGGAACAATGATCGACTATGTTATCGCCAGCATTGCTGAAACTCAGATTATGGACGTGTTTGAGCACAATCAGATGCTGAAGAAGCCTGAAGTTGACGACAAACCTGAGTATGAACAGGACGGACAGAAAGCGGAGGAGGCGCTTCAATAATGAATGTTGACGTTGCGGCTAATCTGAAAAAAATAACCGACACTCTGCCTCAGGGCGTGCGCCTTGTGGCTGTGAGTAAGTTTCATCCCGATGAATATGTCGAGGCTGCATATAATGCCGGGCAGCGCGTTTTCGGTGAAAGTCATGAGCAGGAACTGTCAAAAAAGCAGCAGACCTTGCCTGGTGACATCGAGTGGCACTTTATAGGACATCTTCAGACCAATAAGGTGAAATACATAGCACCTTATATTTCGATGATTGAAGCTGTCGATTCTCTGAAACTTCTGAAGGAGATAAACAAGCATGCCGCAAAGCATGACCGCGTAATCAAGGTGCTGCTTGAGCTGCATATTGCCGAAGAGGCAACCAAATACGGGCTCACCCTTGATGCCTGCCGCGAGCTACTTGAGGCCGGTGAGTGGCGCGAGCTTCACAATGTGCAGATCTGCGGCTTGATGATGATGGCCTCTAATGTTGACGATGAGAATCAGATTAGGCGCGAGTTTAACACGGCAGCCGACTTCTTTGATGAGGTTAAGGCCCGTTATTTTGCCGATGATGATGCTTTCTGCGAGCGTTCATGGGGAATGAGCGACGATTATCAGATTGCCGTTCAGTGCCGCAGTACGATGGTTCGTGTAGGAACAGCCATCTTCGGTCCGCGTGTATATTGAATGAAAATAATATACCTTTTGGGGACGGACATGTCTGAGAACTCTCGGGCAGTTCGTCCTTCTTTATTTTACTGAAGCAATTTAGATTAAAGACACAGATATTATGAAGGTTTTATTGGTAAACGGAAGCCCTAAGGCTAACGGATGCACACATGCCGCTTTAGAGGTTGTTGCAGGAGAGTTGGCCAAGTGTGGCATTGATACAGAAATATTCTGGTGCGGCAATAAGCCCATAATGGGCTGTATAGGCTGTGGAAAGTGCAGCCAGACAAAGCGCTGCTGGTATGACACAGACACAGTGAACAGATTTCTTGAAAAGGTTGACGAGGCAGACGGATTTATCTTTGGCACTCCTATTCACTTTGCCGGTCCGTCGGGTTTCATAAAGCCGTTTATGGACAGGGCATTCTGCAGCAAGGCATCGCTTTATACCAACAAGCCGGCAGCAACGGTTGTAAGTTGCAGGCGTGGCGGCGCCTCTGCCGGATTTGACGACCTTAACAAGTATTACGGTATATGCAACATGCCTACAGTGCCTTCTGTTTATTGGAATCAGGTGCACGGCAATAAGCCGGAAGACGTGTTTATGGATGAAGAGGGCATGCAGACCATGCGCCGTCTTGGGCAGAACATGGCCTGGCTGCTTAAATGTATAGAGGCAGGAAAGAAGGCAGGGGTAAGTCTGCCGGAAGTTGAACCTACTATACGCACCAACTTTATAAGATAACTGCTGTTGTCTTTTTCAGCAGATATTTCCGTTGCTGTTGGTATAGTTATGGTAAAATGTCTTACGAAAAACTCATCACACATAACATCTGTCAGCAAGTTGCTTAAACTCAGATTGTTGTCGTGTGATGAGTTTATGATTCAAGTCATCACGCCATAATGTATTCGTAGCCAGATTGTTGCATGTCTTTGTGATGAGTGATGACTTTTTATGCTAAAAAACATTTGCTCACGTTCTTTAGTGTGAGAGCATAGGTTTCGTTTTGCGATTAATGCCAAATGGAGCTCTCAAAGGGCATCTTTTGTATTGCAATATGCGGCTTGTTGTATTGTGCTTGGATATGCCCGCTTTGACGTAACTTTTACCGTCTTTCGTTCTTTTCGAAGAAATATTGTCCCTTATTCTTTGTCCTGCCGCCGTATTCTATGGCATGTTTGGGACAATGATGATAGCAGGCGAAGCATGACAGACACGAACCGTTATGCTTCCATTTAGGCATGGAGCCCTTACTCCAGATTATGTCGTTTACAGGACATGCTTCGGCACATTTGCCGCATCTGATGCATAAGTCTTCTGTTACATGGAATGGCTTGTCTGTTATAAGGTGCTTTACGAAGAAACTGCCGATGAGACGGCTGTTTATTTTTGGCCATCGCCCTATGACAAGGTCTTTTACGCCAGTCTGGCGCTTCATGATCATATCAGTAAAACGTTCAAGGTCTTCTGTCGCCTTTTCTTTTTTCTGTTTTTCTTTGTCGCGTGTGTCAACATCCATGAAGGGCAGACCGACATACGATTCGGGCATGATAAGCGAGAAGGCGCTGTCTAGATGAACACCAATTCTTTTGAGGTCTCTTTCGAAAATGTCAACAGCCTCGCCGACGTTGTCGCCAGTTGTACAAAGGACATAGCAATAGTGGCCTTCAGCATTTATTATTGAAAGCCTTCTGATGAAATTTCTTACAATGAGCGGCGGCCGCCATCCATGCACAGGAAAGCAGAAGCCAAGGCGTTCGCCTTCCTCGAGTTTGTAGCTTACATCGGTTCCGGCGATGTCTGTTATGTCAATGAGCTTTTCGCCTGTCTTTTCACTGAGAGTGGTGGCTGCCCATCTTGTGTTTCCTGTTCCAGAGAAATATATAATCATATCGCAAAGATAATGTAAAGCCGGCGCAAAACAAAACGAAAGCCGCAGTTTTTTCTTTTTGTTATGTTTTGTAATGGTCTTGGGTGTTGTTTTAAATAAAATAGTCATGACACGTTTGTTTCCTGTCTGTGCTTTTAACGTAAATATTATAACTAAAAACCTTATGCCATGGTGGTGGCTTTAGAGATAAATTTGTATATTTGCATAACTGCAAACGGCTATTCAGTATAGTCTTGTTGGCCTTAATAAATGAAAACAAACGGACAAATACAGCTTTATCCTGTCTTGCGTGTGGCTTTGTTCCTTGTAGCAGGCATAGTGTCGGGCGAGCTTCTTTATGGGGCTGTGTCTTGTGATGCGTGGTTTGCGGCGACGGCTGTGTCTTTAATGTTTGCTTTATTAGCGTATAGGCGTTGTGTGTTGCAGACTGTTTTTATATTTCTTACTTGCTATTTCCTCGGAGCCATGCTTGTGTGTAGAGAATTGGATGAAGTCAATATGTCCGTGCCCGGGGAAGATACGGCATATTCAGCTGTGGTGGTCAGTCAGCCTGTCGTTGCGGGAAAAGTTGTAAAATGCGACTTGATAACTGTAAATACGCATCGTCCTATGAAGATAAAGGCCAGCATATACAGAGACGGGCGTGCAGACAGACTGCGTATAGGCAATGGTATAGAGGCAGTCTCGTTACTTGAAAAGCCAACAAATTATGCTGGTACTGATTTTGACTATGCGCGGTATTTGCTTTATCACGGATATGTTGCCACCACATTTATATATATAGACGAATGGAAAGGGGCTGCGGTTGACCTCAGTCGGCTGTCTGTTGTTCAGCGTGCACGCATATCCGCATTAGTTTTCCGTGACAAACTGCTGCAGCGTTTTAGTGACATGGGCTTCAACGGGCAGGCGTATGCCGTGCTGGCGGCAATGACGTTAGGCGATAAATCCTCGCTTTCGGATGAGTTGAAAGAGGAGTATTCTGTGTCGGGAGCGTCGCATGTACTGGCTTTGTCGGGTCTGCATCTCGGCATAATCTACGCAATATTGTCGCTGTTGTTTTCGCGCCGCCGGTGGCAGATTGTTTCGCAGGTGCTGATTCTGCTTGCAATATGGTCTTATGTCTTTATCGTGGGTATGTCGGCTTCCGTAGTTCGTTCGGCCGTAATGCTTACGGTCTATTCGTTTGTAAGCTTGCTTAACCGCAACAGACTGTCGCTCAACACGCTGTCAGTGGCTGCTGTTGTCATATTGGCCGGCAGTCCGCTATATCTTTATGATGTAGGCTTTCAGATGTCGTTTGCCGCCGTATTGTTTATCATCATATTCTATCGTCCGCTCCTGGAAGTTATGCCTGGGAGCATCCGCAACATTCCTATAATAAAACAGATATGGCAGATGACGGCTGTATCAGTGGCTGCACAGATAGGAGTGGCCCCGCTGATAGCGTTTTATTTTGGCCGTTTCTCATGCTATTTCCTCCTTACCAATATGATTGTAGTGCCTGCAGCCACAGTTATCCTTTATGGGGCTGTACTGATGGCTGCTGTGAGTTTCCTGCCTTGGCTTCAGACGTTGTTGGCCGGACTGCTGCTTAAAGTGGTGATATTGCTTAATGCCTGCGTATCCTTTGTGGCGGCTTTGCCCGGGGCAAGTGTTGACGGCATTAGGATAGGACTGCTGCAGCTGCTTCTTATTTACATCCTGATATTTGCTTTGTCAGTGTTGGGGCATTATTGCAGAAAGATGATAAGATAAGTATCTGTGCCATTGTGCCGGCGAGTTTAGTCATAAAAACTTACGGAAGGAGAGCTGTAAAGGCTTATGGAAATGTCCGTCAAGATGATTTATTTGTTTTCTTTCGCTCGTCAATATATCTTTAGTTTATGAAAAATATGTAATTTTGCACACGGATTATTCATATAGTGTGTAATACATGCAGAGATATTTTGTTTATTTTAAATATGACGGCACGGCTTATCACGGATGGCAGGTACAGCCCAATGCCGTTTCTGTTCAGGAAAAGTTGCAGGATGCCTTGTCAACTCTTCTGCGTGAAGAAATACAAGTGGTAGGAGCAGGCCGTACAGACACCGGTGTTCATGCCAGAATGATGGTGGCTCACTTTGACACGGATAAAGATATTGACGGCCCACAGCTGGTATATAAGCTGAACAGACTTTTGCCGAGAGATATTTCTGCAGATAAAGTTATTCCTGTCTGTCAGGATATGCATGCTCGTTTCAGCGCCAGGTCGAGAACCTATCATTATTATGTTCATCAGCATAAAGATCCGTTTTTGCGCCATTACTCATGCGAACTTTTTTATGACCTTGATTTCGGAAAGATGAATGAGGCGGCCGCAATGCTGCTGGAGTATGACGACTTTGCCGCATTCTGCAAGAGCAACACCGACGTGAAGACCACTTTGTGTGATGTAACTGAGGCCAGATGGGTGAAGGACGGCGAGTATAGTTGGCATTTTGTCATTACGGCCAACAGATTTCTGCGTAACATGGTAAGGGCTGTTGTTGGGACTTTGGTAGATGTTGGCCGAGGGCGGATAAGCGTGCAGGATTTCAGAGCTGTTATAGAAGGTCGCCGGCGTTCGGGTGCCGGTGAGAGTATGCCCGGCAATGCTTTGTTTCTGGAAAATATCGAATATTAAGCCATAGCGGCTATAATGTAAATAGGTAAATATAATTTTTAAGGTAAATGTGGTTATTATTAGCTTTTATGTCGGCAGCCCTGTTGGGCTTTTACGACTCGTTTAAGAAAAAGGCATTAGACGGCAATGCCGTAATACCGGTGTTGTTTCTCAACACGCTGTTTTCATCGCTTATTTTCCTTCCGTTCATAATCCTTTCGTATAATACGAATGTTCTTGACGGAAGCATATTTCATGTAGGAGACGGAGGATGGGAAGTTCATAAATATATTGTCCTGAAAAGTCTCATTGTCTTGTCCTCGTGGATTTTCGGATATTTCGGAATGAAGCATCTGCCCCTGACCATAGTAGGGCCGATTAATGCCACTCGTCCGGTAATGGTGCTGGTCGGTGCGTTGCTGGTGTTTGGCGAGCGTCTTAATGTATATCAGTGGATAGGTGTGGCTCTTGCGGTGGCGTCATTTCTTATGCTCAGCAGGAGCGGAAAGAAAGAAGGCATTGACTTTAAGCACGACCGCTGGATATATTTCATCGTGCTTGCTGCCGTACTCGGTGCTGTAAGCGGACTTTATGACAAGTATCTTATGGCTCCGGTAAGCCAGGGCGGAGTTGGGCTTGACACGATGATGGTGCAGAGCTGGTATAACATATATCAGTGTGTCATGATGGGCATCATGCTGGTTGTGCTATGGCTGCCAAAGTCAGGGCAGACCACGCGGTTCAGATGGGACTGGTGCATAATCCTTATAAGTATTTTTCTTAGTGCGGCCGATTTCGTTTATTTCTATGCCTTGAGCATTCCCGGAGCAATGATAAGCATTGTCTCAATGGTAAGACGTGGAAGCGTTATTGTGTCGTTCCTGTTTGGAGCAGTGCTCTTGCATGAGAAAAACTTAAAGAGTAAAGCTGTTGACCTGTTGCTGGTATTGCTCGGAATGCTGTTCCTGTATATAGGTTCTAATTGACACCATTAATTAGCGATATGTGTAAAATACGGCTTTTTATTTTGTGTTTTGATATAAAAAGTTTATTTTTGCATTCAATTAATAAGATGGAAATTGTTTTATGAAGCAAAATATTTTTAAAGGTTTAGGCATAGCTTTGGTTACTCCTTTCGCCTCAGACGGTTCGGTTGATTATGATGTCCTGAAAAATTTGTTGGACTATCAGCTGAAGAATGGCGCCGATTTCTTTTGTATTCTTGCCACAACAGGAGAAACTCCTACGTTGACAAAAGATGAAAAGCAAAAGATTAAAGAGCTTGTTGTTGAAAAGGTGGGTGACAAGGTTCCAATCTTGATTGGATGCGGAGGAAACAATACGGCTGATGTTGTAAACGAGCTTCAGACGGCAGATTTCTCTGGCATTGACGGCATATTAAGTGTTTGTCCTTATTATAACAAACCGTCTCAGGAAGGTTTGTATCAGCACTTTAAGGCTATAGCCGGGGCAACAAATATGCCTGTTGTGCTTTATAATGTACCCGGACGGACGGGCGTTAACCTTAAGGCTGAGACAACAGTGCGCCTTGCACGTGACTGCGAGAACATTGTAGCCATAAAAGAAGCAAGCGGAAGTCTGGAACAGGTGGACGAAATTATTAAGAACAAACCGGACGGCTTTGATGTCATCAGTGGTGACGACGCACTCACGTTCCCGATGATAGCATGTGGCGCAGCCGGTGTCATTTCGGTTATCGGAAACGCTCTGCCTAAAGAGTTCTCACGTATGATACGTCTTGAGATGAAAGGCGAGATAGAGAGTGCAAGAAAGATACATCATAAGTTTACAGATTTGTTTAATCTGTTGTTCGTTGACGGCAATCCGGCAGGAGTGAAGGCCATGCTTCATGAAATGGGCATGATCGAGAATGTTCTCAGGCTTCCTCTTGTGCCAACCCGTCTTACCACGATGCAAAAGATAAGCGACTGTCTGAAGTTCAGACTGTAATCGCATTTTATAAAGAAACGAGTCTTTTTATCTTAAATAGCAGGCGAATATGTTCGCCTGCTAAATTATTAACCTTATTTCATATATTTGCTATGAAGAAAAATTTCATAATTGTAGCAGCATCAGTGATGGCACTGATGTCGTGTGGCGGTGGAGAAAAATTATATACAGAGGAACAACTGTTGGGTGAATGGCATGAAGTAATGCCGGTCAACAAGCATATTGTGCAAGGCATGTTGCTCGATAAAGCAAACAAGGCCTCTTCTGTAGGAATGGCTACATTAAAATATAATAATTGGAAGTTGGTCAATGGAAAACACAAAAAAAGCTGTATTGTGTTGTGTGGCGAAAGCATCGGGAACGGACAGACCATACAGTTTTGTGACACCCTTAATATAATAGCATTGCAGAACGACATGCTTACCTTGGGAAAGGGTGAGATGTATAGGATAGAGTATCGTCGTGCGCAAGAGAACACTACGCCTCTGATTGGTGGAAGTGATGCGGCGATGGGGTATACCTATTCTAAAGTCTTGGACAAGAAGATAAGAATATTTGAAGCCGGAACCCGTTTGTTGTCAGCCGTAGACCAGCATTCATCATTCGCAGCTTATGTCGTATTCTCTTCTGATTCAGCTAAGGTTGAAGTGTTTATGCCTGAAGAGACTGTTGTCCTGGAGAAACGTGTGCGCCCTGATGGTTCCGCTGTATGGAATGTCGAGGATGATGACTCGTATATGCTGGAGAAGAGCAACGACGAGTGGATTGTGTCACGGAGAGGTAAAGTTGTTTATTCTTCTACCGGTTTTGAGAATATAATAAAGGCTGATTTTAAAAATAATAAAGGTGAGCAACTTGCAGCTAAGTTCTTTACAAAGGCCGGAGTCGCACAGGTAACCTATTTAGGCGTTGATTATTTGCTTTACCAGTATGTTACGGCATCGGGTTATGGATATAAGAATTCTTTTATTGATATAAGAGGCAAGGGTAAAGACATGACACTGACTTTTGTCGGGAAGGATACTTCTGTTGAGTTTACCGAACAGTGACATGCAGCGCTCCTTGCGGCAGTTGTGAGTGCGTAATTTGAGTTTGACATGAATACATTAATGAATGCAGATATTATCGGCATGGATAATTAATCAGATGTATTTGCTATGTCAGACGTGTCCGAACTTGGATGTATTGTTGCGGATATTCATTTTGGTCAGAAAAACTATAAGAAAATATGCTTATATATCTTATAGATGGCTTGGATATGTGCTTGATTTTGAGTAAACTTTAAGTAAAAGGCTGCTTGAAGGTTTTAAATCATTAACCTATTGTTTTCGTGTCGTAACTCAGTCACTTTCGGATCAAAAGTGGCTGAGTTACGACACGTAGATTAATGACTTTTTGTTACTCATGCAGAGACTTTGTAGATTAACCACAAGTAGGGCATTTAGATTCTGCAAGGTTGCCGTTAAATGTCTTTATTCTGAAACAGGGTTGAACCAGGACGCTTGTTGATGACATCTCTAGTTTTACTACTTGTCTGAAGCAGTCTGTCGTTATCTTTACGTGAGTTTTGTTTATATAAATATAAAAAGGGGATGTGCCGAAGACACATCCCCTTTTTGTCGTATTGTTTTTGTTTATTAATAGTTTCTTGCTTCAATCTGGAAGTAAGCCTGAGCGTGGTTGCAAACCGGGCAGATGCTAGGAGCCTCTTTTCCAATTACAATGTGTCCACAGTTAGAGCATTGCCAGATGCAGTCTCCGTCCTTAGAGAATACCATCTTGTCCTGAATGTTTTTCAGAAGCTTGCGGTAGCGCTCTTCGTGATGTTTCTCAATTTCAGCTACGCCTTCGAATTTAGCAGCAATCTCGTCAAATCCTTCTTCACGAGCTTCTTTTGCCATACGGGCATACATATCTGTCCATTCAAAGTTCTCACCGGCAGCAGCATCAGCAAGGTTAGCTTCTGTTCCGTTGATTTTGTTTCCGTTCAGATATTTATACCATAATTTTGCGTGCTCCTGCTCGTTTTTTGCAGTCTCCTCGAATATGGCGGCAATCTGTACATATCCGTCTTTCTTTGCTTTAGATGCAAAATATGTATACTTGTTGCGTGCCATTGATTCACCTGCAAATGCTTCCTGAAGATTCTTTTCTGTCTTTGTTCCTTTTAATTCTTTCATAATCTTTTTGTTTTTAATTGTCTGTTAAATCAGATATAAAGTATTAATTTTCAATTTATGATTTTAATGCCAATGATTATATATGTGGTACATTTTCATTTAAGACATTTATGTAGGCTAAGATATTCAATAATATTGAAACAAACAATTTTGTTATGCTTTTTTATTATTTTAAATTGTTATTTCGCCACATATTGATTTGTTCATGTAGCTTTTCACAATTTTATTGTCTGTAAATCTTGCCTGTAGGCACATGAGTTTCGTAACGGCACATTCAACGGTGCTGTCATATCCGCTTATCACTCCGGTGCTCTTGAGTCTGTAACCGGTGTCGTATCTGGTCATTTCCACGCTTCCCGCAAGACATTGGCTTATGTTTACGATTGTCACTCCTCTTAGGCTGGCCTCTTTCAGAATTCTGGTTAGCCATGGAGCTTTGGGTGCATTGCCGCTTCCGAAGCTTCTCATTACAATAGACCTCAGTTCAGGTGCTTCGAGAACATGGTATATAATCTTTTCCTGTAATCCTGGGAACAGCGAGAATACCACGACATTCGGGTCGATTGCTGTATGCGGCACCATGGGCTTGCTGTAATCAGGCTTCAGTATATATTCTTCATGATATATAATGTTCACTCCGGCTTCTGCAAGATGCGGGAAGTTGAACGACTCGAAGGCGTTAAAGCCGTCAGCATTGGTCTTTGTCGATCTGTTTCCGCGAAGCAATTTGCCGCTGAAGTAGATGCAAACCTCTGGTACCATGGCTGTGCCGTCAGGATGAGACGCAGACGCAATCTCAATACTTGTTATCAGGTTTTCTTTGCCGTCTGTCCGCAATTGGTTAATAGGTAATTGGCTGCCTGTAAGCACAACGGGTTTTGTCAGGTTTTCGAGCATGAAAGAAAGTGCAGACGCGGTATAGGCCATTGTGTCTGTTCCGTGCAAAATAACAAATCCGTCATATTGGTCATATCGCTCAGCAATGATTCTCACCAGCTGCGACCAGAATCTAGGCGACATATCGCTTGAATCTATAGGCTGCGTAAACTGATAAGTTTCGATACCTGTTCTCAACATTGAAAACTCAGGCAGACAACTCACAAGGTGGTTGAAGTCTAAGGGTTCTAACACTCCTGTATCCGGGTTCTTTCCCATACCGATAGTTCCACCTGTGTATATAAGCAAAACTCGGTTTGATCTTGTTATTTTTGACATGGCTGATATTAAATTATTCTTATACGGACATCGTTTATGTATTTTATTTTGTGCAAATATAATTTAAAATAATCTGAAATCAAAAAAAATGATGTATATTTGCATAAATAAAATAGTTAAATTTAAAAATTATAATTAACGCTTTTAATAAAAAACAAACATGAAAAAATTTATGGATGAAAACTTCCTGCTAGAAACATCTACTGCACAGGATCTATTTCATAATCATGCGGCAAAAATGCCGATTATTGACTATCATTGCCATTTGATTCCTGAAATGGTCGCTAACGACCACAAATTCAAGAGCATAACAGAGCTGTGGTTGGGCGGTGATCATTACAAATGGCGTGCTATGCGTACTAACGGCGTTGACGAGAAGTATTGCACAGGAACAGAAACTAGCGATTGGGAAAAATTTGAAAAATGGGCTGAGACTGTTCCTTATACATTCAGAAACCCGCTTTATCATTGGACACACCTTGAGCTGAAGACTGCTTTTGGCATAGATAAACTCTTGAGCCCGAAGACAGCCCGTGAAATATATGATGAATGTAACGAAAAACTTCAGCAGCCTGAATATACAGCAAGAGGCTTTATGCGTCGTTACAACGTTGAATGTGTTTGTACAACAGACGACCCTATTGATGATCTGAGATATCATAAGCAGACACGCGAGAGCGGATTTGAAATCAAAATGATTCCGGCCTGGAGACCTGACAAGGCTATGGCTGTTGACAATACAAAGAATTTTGCTGAGTATGTAAATAAGCTGGGCGAAGTTGCAGGCGTTTCAATTGCTAAATTCCAGGATATGATTGACGCATTGCAGAAGCGTCATGATTTCTTCCACGAGAATGGTTGCCGTCTTTCTGACCACGGAATTGAAGAGTTCTATGATGAGCCTTACACTGACAGCCAGATAGAAATCATATTTGAAAAAGCTATGCGCGGTCAGGAGCTTTCACAGCAGGAAATTCGTCAGTTCAAGCATTGCATGCTTACAATCTTTGCTGAGATGGATCATGCAAGCGACTGGACACAGCAGTTCCATTATGGCGCAATCCGTGATAACAACAGCCTGATGTTCAAGAAACTCGGACCTGATACTGGTTTTGATTCTATCGGTGAATTCAATACAGCAAAGGCAATGAGCCATTTCCTTGATCACCTTAACGCAGAAGGTAAGCTTACACGTACTATATTGTATACACTGAATCCATGTGCAAATGAAGTTATAGCTACAATGTTAGGAAACTTCCAGGATGGTTCTTGTCCGGGCAAGATTCAGTTTGGTAGCGGCTGGTGGTTTAATGATCAGCTTGACGGCATGACAAGACAGATGAATGCATTGTCTGTGCTCGGCTTGTTGAGCCGCTTTGTCGGAATGCTTACCGACAGCCGCTCATTCCTGTCTTATCCTCGTCATGAGTATTTCCGCCGTTTGCTCTGTAACCTGCTTGGCAATGACGTAGAGAAAGGACTCCTTCCTGACGACAAGGAAAGCCTGTATCGCATGGTTGAGGATATAAGCTACTATAACGCGAAAAACTATTTCAAGTTTTAATGCTTGAAGCATGAATATGGAGCCTCTTTTGCTGAGTCTGTACAGATTATGCAAAAGAGGCTTTATGATTTTTAATTATTGAAATATTTGCCAATATCAAAAAATAGAACTATTTTTGCAAAGTTTTACGATATACGTCACATTTTGTAATATGAGAAAAAATCTTTTTTTTATAGTTTTTGCCGTTTTATGCATGACGTTAGGCAGTTGCGGAAGCAGCAAGCAAATTGCTTATTTTCAGAATGCTGATTCATTGAGCTATGCGGCGTCAAAAGGTTTGTTCGATGCAAAAATAATGCCAAAGGACTTATTGACGATAACTGTCAGCACCACTGATCCAAAGGCAGCAACGCCTTTCAACCTTTCTGTAACCAACACATTAAATGCAACTGGATATTTGTCTACCGGAGCAGGTTCACTGCAGACTTATCTTGTTGACAACGACGGCTTTATTAATTTCCCTGTTGTCGGACAGCTGAAAGTTGGCGGTATGACAAAGAGACAATGTGAAAATTATATCCGAGACAAAATACTTCCGTATATGTCAAAAACGGAAAACCCTATAGTTACTGTTAAGATGGCCAGCTTTAAAGTTACTGTAGCCGGTGAGGTTAAGGCTCCGGGTGTATTTAATGTTGACCAGGAAAAGATTAGTGTGATAGAGGCTTTGGCCAGAGCTGGAGACCTTACAATCTATGGTAAGCGTGGTAATGTCTTGCTTATACGTGAGGATGCTTCTGGAGAAAAGTCTGTTCACAGACTTAATCTGAATGATGCAAATCTGATAAATTCACCATATTATTACCTTCAGCAGAATGATTATTTGTATGTTGAGCCAAACAGCGTTCAGGCAAAGAACTCTGCAATAGGTTCAAGTACGACAATATGGATTTCTGTTGTCAGTATCCTGACATCTGTAGCTTCGTTGGTGGTTAATGTGTTGAAGTAAGTAAAGTATGTGTGGAATTGTTGGTTATTTAGGTAAGAAAGACGCTTATCCGGTGCTGATTAAGGGACTGGGCCGGTTGGAATATCGTGGATACGATAGCGCAGGCTTGGCTTTGCTTAATTCAGACGGAGGACTGAATGTATATAAAACTAAAGGTAAAGTAAAAGATTTAGATACATTTTGTAAAGACAAAAATATCTCAGGAACTGTGGGCATTGCTCATACACGATGGGCAACCCATGGTGAACCTTCATCTGTAAACGCACATCCACATTATTCAGAGTCTAAGAATCTTGCAATTATCCATAATGGAATAATTGAAAATTATGCAGATTTAAAGAAAAAGTTGCAGTCAAAAGGCTTGACTTTCCGTTCTGATACGGATACTGAAGTACTTGTGCAACTGATTGAATATATTCAGAACAAGAAAAAACTCGACCTTTTGTCATCTGTTCAGGTTGCGCTCCATGAAGTTATCGGTGCATACTCAATTGCCCTGCTTGATAAGCGTGAGCCAGATCAGATTATTGCTGCTTGCAAACAAAGCCCTTTGGTTATTGGTGTAGCAGAAGATGAATTCTTCCTTGCTTCAGATGCAAGTCCGATAATTGAGTATACTGATAAGGTGGCCTACCTTGAAGACGGCAGTATTGCTGTAATGAAAAGGGGAGAGAACTTGAAGGTCGTTGATATATTAAATAGGGAACTGTTCCAGAAAATACAGACTGTTGACCTGAATTTAGGTCAGATAGAAAAAGGCGGATATCCGCATTTTATGCTGAAAGAAATCTTTGAACAGCCCGAATGTCTTACTAACTGTATGCGTGGCCGTATAAATGTTGAGGCTACAAATGTTACGTTAAGTGCCGTCATTGATTATAAAGAACGCCTGCTGGCAGCAAAGAGAATAATAATTGTTGCATGTGGAACCTCATGGCATGCCGGACTTATCGGAAAGCAAATAATAGAAAGTTTATGCCGTATACCTGTTGAGGTTGAGTATGCAAGCGAATTCAGATACCGTAATCCTGTAGTTACAGACAATGATGTTGTCATAGCTATATCGCAGAGTGGTGAAACGGCAGACACTTTGGCCGCAGTGAAGCTTGCCAAACAACATGGAGCTTTTATCTATGGCATTTGCAATGCGATAGGATCAAGTATACCGCGTGCTACTGATACAGGTTCTTATATTCATGTCGGACCCGAGATTGGAGTCGCTTCGACGAAAGCTTTTACCGGTCAGGTGATTGTTCTTACTATGTTGGCTTTGGCTTTAGCGAAAGAAAAGCATACTATAGATGAAGATGTATATACGAAAATAGTTAAGGGGCTAAGCAATATTCCGGAAAAGATGGAAGAAACCCTGAAACTTAATGACAGAATATCACGGCTAAGCCGTATTTTTACTTATGCAAGGAATTTCTTGTATTTAGGGCGTGGCTATAGTTATCCCGTGGCGTTGGAAGGAGCATTGAAACTGAAAGAAATCAGCTATATACATGCTGAAGGATATCCTGCTGCGGAAATGAAACATGGCCCGATTGCTCTTATTGACTCAGATATGCCGGTTGTCGTTATTGCAACGCGTAATGCAATGTATGAAAAGGTCTTAAGCAATATACAGGAAATAAAGGCACGTAAGGGAAAAGTCATTGCGTTGGTTTCAAAAGGTGATGAGACTATAAGTAAAATCGCTGATGAGGTTATTGAATTGCCTGATACAGAAGAATGTCTTGAACCTCTATTGGCTACGATACCATTGCAGTTGTTGGCTTACCATATTGCCGTTTGTAAAGGTAAAAATGTTGATCAGCCTCGAAATTTGGCAAAATCAGTAACAGTTGAATAAAAATATATTAATGAAAAAGCTAAAGAATAATATTAGAAATCCTAGAATCTTGCAGATGATTTTTATATTATGAATTAGCTTTTTAATTTATTATAACGATGATGGAACCATTGAAGCATGAATGTGGAGTTGCAATGGTAAGGTTACTTAAACCATTGGAATACTACCAACAAAAGTATGGCACCTGGATGTTTGGGCTTAACAAGCTCTATCTGATGATGGAGAAGCAGCATAACAGAGGACAGGAGGGAGCAGGCATGGCATGTGTGAATTTAGATGCTGTGCCTGGTTCTGAATATATGTTCCGTGAGCGTGCTGAAGGCTCAAATGCTATAACAGAAATATTTGCTAATGTTCAGAAGCAGTTCAGGAATGTTACGCCTCAGCAATTGGCTGACGTTGATTATGCAAAAAGGAATTTGCCTTTCGCCGGCGAATTATATATGGGACATCTGCGATATTCAACAACAGGCAAGAGTGGTCTTTCTTATGTGCATCCGTTCTTGAGGCGCAATAACTGGCGAGCTAAAAATCTTTGCTTGTGCGGCAACTTCAATATGACCAATATTGAAGAGATTTTTGACAAGCTTGTGAAACAAGGACAATATCCCCGAATTTACAGTGACAGCTATATTACACTTGAATTTATGGGGCACAGATTGGACCGTGAGGTTGAGCGTAATTTTATAGAAGGCCAGAAAAAGGGACTTAAGAATCAAGACATAACACGTTATATAGAGGATAATATAAAGATTAGCAATGTCCTTAAATCTACAATGGCCGATTACGACGGCGGTTATGTAATGTGTGGACTTACGGGTAGCGGTGAAATGTTTTCTATGCGTGATCCGTGGGGTATACGTCCGGCTTTTTGGTACAAGAATGATGAGTTTATTGTTCTTGCGAGCGAACGTCCTGTACTTCAGACAACATTTGAACTTGAATGTGATGACATAAACGAGCTGGAACCTGGATGTGCTTTGATTGTAAAGAAGAACGGTGAAAGTTCTATAGAACGCATACTTGAACCGAGGGGTGATGCAAAGTGTTCGTTTGAGCGCATTTATTTCAGTCGCGGTTCAGACAGAGATATTTATAAGGAACGTAAGAAACTCGGTGAACAATTAACTTCATCGATCTTAAAGGCTGTCAATTACGATACCGAGCATACTGTTTTCTCGTTTATACCCAATACTGCTGAAGTCGCATTCTATGGAATGCTTGGAGGTTTCAAGCGTTATATAAACAACCAGAAGATAGAAAGAATACGTAACTTGGATCATAAGCCGTCTTATGAAGAACTCGAAGAGATTCTGCATCAGTATGTGCGTAGTGAGAAAGTTGCAATCAAGGATATAAAACTCCGTACATTTATAACAGAGGGTGCATCTCGTAATGATCTTGCCGCGCACGTATATGATGTAACCTACGGATCTCTGGTTCCGTATGTGGACAATCTTGTTATAATAGACGACAGTATTGTGCGTGGAACAACATTGAAAGAAAGTATCTTGAAGATTCTTGACCGCTTGCATCCTAAGAAAATAATTATTGTAAGCAGTTCGCCCCAGATCCGTTATCCTGATTATTACGGAATAGATATGCCTAATCTTGAGGAATTTTGTGTATTCCGGGCAACTATTGAGCTGCTGAAGGATCATGGCATGTGTCAGCTGATTGAAGATACATACAATAAATGTAAGGAAGAAATTCTTAAGCCTAAGAGCGAGATGCGTAACTGTGTTTGTGATATATACAAACCATTTACTGTAGATGAAATAAATAAAAAGATAGTAGAAATGCTTCGCCCGGAGGGAATGAAGACACCGGTTGAATTGGTTTATCAGTCTATTGAAGGATTGCATACGGCAATACCTAATCATAAAGGCGACTGGTATTTCACTGGAAATTATCCTACACCTGGCGGAGTGAGGTTGGTAAATATGGCATTTATCCGTTTCTATGAAAGTGTGTATCAGTGTGAACGTTAGTTCTGAATGTGTTGGTAATACAAATTATTTAAAAATAAGAGTAGTTGAAAGAACAAAAAGATTTTGAATGTTTCCTGCTGTGCGCATTATTATTCTTTCAAAGAACAGATGTTGACGTACAGATTGATTTCGTTTAAAAATCTTTTTATAAAAGAGAGCAAATATGAAAAATGTAACTTTGGTCTTAGAGGATGGCACAAAATTTCGTGGAAAGTCATTCGGATATGACTCTCCAGTAGCAGGCGAGGTGGTGTTTAATACGGCTATGATGGGTTATCCCGAGAGTCTGACAGACCCATCTTATGCAGGTCAGCTGATGGTACTTACGTATCCGTTGGTAGGAAACTATGGTGTACCACCGTTCACAGTGGAAAACAATGGAATTGCCACTTTCATGGAAAGTGATAAGATATATGCATCGGCAATAATTGTTGCAGATTACAGCGAGATGTATTCTCATTGGAATGCTGTTGAAAGTCTTGCAGACTGGCTTAAGCGCGAGCACGTTCCGGGAATAACGGGCATCGACACGCGTGAGCTTACAAAGGTTTTGCGCGAGCATGGTGTAATGATGGGCAAGATTCTTTTTGATGATGAGCCTGACAATATCCCGACAGCAGACTATGAAGGTGTTAACTTTGTAGACAAAGTAAGCTGCAAGGAGATTATACGTTACAACGAAGGAGCCGGAAAGAAGGTTGTTCTTGTTGACTGCGGCGTAAAGAATAACATTATCAGATGTCTTCTGAACAGAGGCGTAGAGGTTATACGCGTTCCGTGGAACTATGATTATACGGATATGGACTTCGACGGACTGTTCCTTGCCAATGGCCCCGGCGATCCTGATATGTGTGAGGATGCCGTAAACATTATAAGAAAGCAAATGAGCCTTTCTACAAAGCCTATTTGCGGTATCTGTATGGGTAATCAGTTGCTGGCAAAAGCCGGTGGCGCTACGATTTACAAACTTAAATATGGTCACCGTTCTCATAACCAGCCTGTGCGTATGGTGGGAACAACCAATTGTTATGTAACAAGCCAGAACCACGGATATGCCGTTGATGCTTCTACTTTAGGAAAAGACTGGGAAGAGCTATTTGTAAATATGAACGACGGCAGCAACGAAGGTATACGTCATAAGACGAATCCTTGGTTCTCAAGCCAGTTCCATCCGGAAGCATGCTCTGGTCCTGTAGATACAGAGTTTATGTTTGACAAGTTTGTTGATGCGTTGAAATAATTTGTTTAACAGGCAGTTAGTGTAATTGCAATAAAAAGAAAAGACATGAAATATAATGATATAAAGAAAGTTCTGCTTCTTGGTTCCGGCGCATTGAAGATTGGCGAGGCCGGCGAGTTTGACTATTCCGGTTCACAGGCCTTGAAGGCGTTGAGGGAAGAAGGCGTTAAAACTGTTCTCATAAATCCTAACATTGCAACCGTTCAGACATCCGAAGGTGTTGCAGACCAGATTTATTTCTTGCCTGTTCAGCCTTATTTCGTAGAGCGCGTTATAGAGAAAGAGCGTCCTGACGGCATATTGCTGTCTTTTGGTGGTCAGACAGCTCTTAACTGTGGTGTTGAATTATATAAGAGCGGTGTGCTCGAAAAATATAATGTTAAGGTACTTGGAACTCCGGTTCAGGCCATTATGGATACAGAAGACCGTGAACTGTTCGTCGACAGGCTTAACGAAATTGACGTAAAGACCATCAAGAGTGAGGCTTGCGAGACTATAGAACAGGCACGCAAGGCTGCAGCTGAGCTTGGATATCCTGTCATCATACGTGCTGCTTATGCTCTCGGCGGACTAGGCAGCGGATTCTGTGACAATGAGGAAGAACTTGACAAACTTGCAGAAAAAGCATTCTCGTTCTCTCCGCAGGTGCTGGTTGAGAAGAGTCTTAAAGGCTGGAAAGAAATAGAATATGAGGTTGTACGCGACCGTTACGACAACTGTATAACAGTCTGCAACATGGAGAACTTCGACCCGCTTGGCATCCATACAGGCGAGAGTATCGTTATTGCTCCTTCACAGACACTTACTAACAGCGAGTATCACAAGCTGCGTGCACTTTCAATAAAAATTATACGTCATATCGGTATCGTAGGTGAGTGTAACGTTCAGTATGCTTTCGATCCGAAGAGTGAGGACTATCGTGTTATCGAGGTTAACGCACGTCTTAGCCGCAGTTCGGCTCTTGCATCTAAAGCTACAGGTTATCCTTTGGCATTTGTGGCAGCAAAACTCGGTTTGGGCTATGGTCTCTTTGAGCTGAAAAACTCTGTAACAAAGACAACAAGCGCATTCTTTGAGCCCGCACTCGACTATGTTGTATGTAAGATTCCACGTTGGGACTTGAGCAAATTCCGTGGCGTTGACCGTGAGCTTGGCTCGTCAATGAAGTCTGTAGGTGAGGTTATGGCTATCGGACGTAACTTTGAAGAGGCTATACAGAAAGGTCTGCGCATGATAGGACAAGGCATGCACGGCTTTGTTGAGAATAAGGAACTTGAGATAGAAAATATCGATGCAGCGCTTCGCGAACCTACTGACAAGCGTATCTTCATCATATCTAAGGCTATGCACAGAGGTTATACAATCGACCAGATACATGACCTTACGAAGATAGACAAATGGTTCCTCTACAAGCTGAAGCACATTATCGACATAGATGAGACACTGAAGAAGTGCAAGAGCGTTAATGTTCTTGGAAAAGACTTGCTGCGCGAGGCTAAAGTATATGGCTTTACTGACTTCCAGATAGCACGTGCCGTAGGTCTGGAGCGCGAACTCGGCAATATGGCCAAGGCCGGACTTGTTATCCGCCAGCTCCGCAAGAGCTATGGCATCCTGCCCGTTGTAAAGCAGATCGACACACTGGCGGCCGAGTATCCGGCACAGACCAACTATCTTTATGTTACATACGCAGGTGTCAAGAGCGACATTACGTTTGAGAACGACAAGCGTTCTATCATTGTTCTTGGCTCTGGTGCATATCGTATCGGAAGTTCAGTTGAGTTCGACTGGTGCGGAGTTCAGGCGCTTAACACAATACGCAAGCAGGGCTATCGCAGCATAATGATAAACTATAACCCTGAAACCGTGTCTACCGACTACGACATGTGCGACCGTCTTTACTTTGATGAGCTTACATTCGAGCGTGTCATGGATATTATCGACCTCGAATGTCCTTATGGCGTCATTGTTTCTACGGGCGGACAGATTCCCAACAACCTTGCAATGCGTCTCGATGCACAGAATGTTCCTATCCTCGGTACATCTGCCAAGGATATCGACAATGCAGAGGACCGTGCCAAGTTCTCTTCAATGTTAGGACGCAACGGCATAGACCAGCCTGAATGGAGCGCACTGACTTCAATGGATGACATCAACAAGTTTATCGACCGTGTAGGCTTCCCTGTATTGGTTCGTCCTTCTTACGTCCTTTCAGGTGCGGCAATGAACGTATGTTCAAACAATGAAGAACTTGAGCGCTTCCTCAAACTTGCAGCCAACGTTTCAGAAGATCATCCTGTTGTTGTAAGTCAGTTTATCGAACATGCGAAAGAGGTTGAGATGGACGCAGTTGCTAAGAACGGTGAAATCATTGCCTATGCAATCAGTGAGCATATCGAGTTTGCCGGAGTTCACTCAGGCGACGCAACAATACAGTTCCCGCCGCAGAAACTTTATTGCGAGACAATACGCCGTATAAAGCGCGTCAGCAAGATGATTGCTCAGGAACTGCACATCAGTGGACCGTTCAACATACAGTTCCTTGCACGAGAGAATGATATAAAGGTTATTGAATGTAACCTGCGTGCTTCACGTTCGTTCCCGTTTGTCAGCAAGGTGCTTAAGATAAATCTCATTGAACTTGCCACTAAGGTTATGCTTGGTCTGCCGGTAGAAAAGCCGGAGAAGAACTTGTTCGACCTCGACTACGTTGGTATTAAGGCAAGTCAGTTCTCTTTCAACCGCTTGCAGAAGGCCGACCCTGTGCTTGGTGTCGACATGGCTTCTACTGGTGAGGTAGGATGTCTTGGTGATGATACAAACACGGCGTTGCTTAAGAGCATGCTGTCTGTCGGCCACCGCATACCTAAAAAGAACATATTGCTCTCTACAGGTGGCGCAAAGCAGAAGGCTGCCATGCTTGATGCGGCCCGTCAGCTTGTAAGCAACGGATACAAGCTGTATGCAACTGTTGGCACATCAAAGTATCTTACAGAGAACGGCATAGAGAACACGCTCGTTTACTGGCCGTCAGACAGCGATAAGAAACCTCAGGCTCTCGACATGCTTCACAATCATGAGATCGATATGGTGGTGAACATACCGAAAGATCTTACTGTCAGCGAGCTTTCTAACGGATATAAGATTCGTCGTGCAGCTATCGACCTTAACGTGCCTCTTATCACAAACGGTCGTCTGGCAAGTGCGTTTATCAATGCTTTCTGTCGTGTTAAGCTTGATGACATTGACATCAAATCATGGGAAGAATATAAATAAGAGATATTTTATCATGTTTATTATAAAGGAGGTGACGTCTTGTGGCGTCACCTCCTTTATTGTTTTAATTCAAACGGCTCATAATGATTAACCCCAAATCGGGCATTAGACCGCATATTACTTTATCAATTTTGTGCATTGATGCTTTCAGCCCGTCTTTTTGTTTCTATTGTCGTCTTTTTGTCAGATTTTTCTTGAATAGCACACTATGCCTGCGAAAAATCTAACGAAAATCCGCTGTTAAAGAGTTTATGGATATATGGTCGGGACATCATTATCCTTGCTTAAATGTAGTTCTTTTGCTGAAAATGTATAATCTGTTGAAAACCAATGGCTTATGCCTCTATTACGCGTATTGCAGGCAATGTGCCGGTTAACTTGATTTCATTGATTTGGAAAAGCATACCTTTTAGCGCGCGATTTGATGTTTTTTGCATTGTAAAAGGTGCCATTTCGCAATGTAAAAGGGCACCTTTTGTAAAACAGTAAAATATATGCTGAAATGTTATCTGAAAACCACTGATTTAACATTGCTTATTCAGTGATTTTTGGTATGAAACTCATTGAGTTTTGTATGCAGTTATTTTGGATACACTTTGCTACTATTCATGATGCCTGATGCCTGTGCCATTATATGCCAATATGCCTGTTCGTTGTTTCTGCTATCTGTTTTCGTCTTTTTCAGTCTCTGTTTTTCCGTCTTCGTTTTTTATGATATTGTTGCGATACTCAGTTGGCGATATGCCCGTATGCATCTTAAAGAACTTGGAAAAGAAAGAGTTGTTAGAAAAATTAAAGTCGAATGCAATCTGCTTAATGTTCTTGTCAGAATATTTCAGTTCTGCAATGATATGTTCAATGGCGTTGTCGTTGATAAGCGTAAGAGCATTCTTGCCACATACCTTTTTGACAATGGTTGAAAGATATTTTGGTGTATAGCAAAGCATTTCGGCATAATATCCTATTGTCCGGTGCCTTCCTTTATCTGCCGTAACAGCCTCCATGAAGTTGTTGAATATGTAGTCAGATTGCCTGAGACATTCTTCTGAACTGTCGTCAGTGCAGTCTTCATAGCTGTTCTGATATGCTATGGCAATCATTTCCGTAAACATCGCCGATGCGATATGCATGAGTATGTCTTTCTGGAATTTGTCTGCGTCAACGTCTATTTTGTCAGAAATTAAGTCGATATATTTTTTCAATACAATACATTCGTTTTTGGTCATATGCCTGACAGGACAGACGTGCAGATGCTCCATCATTTTCCATGTTCCTTTTTCTGTTTGAGTCATGCGGTGTGCCAAGCGGTTTGAAAAGCATATTATTATAAGCTTATTATCGCTTTTTTCTTCAATTAGGTTTATGAGCGAGTTAGGCAGACATACCAGTATGTCGTTTTTATGGAGACAGAAAACAGTGTTGTTTAACTCTATTTTAAGTTCTCCTTTTTCGCAGTAGACAAATGTGAACTCTTCAATTTTTTCACTTTTGTTTTCATGAAAGATATAGTCGAGTCGGTCAGTTATTTTAACGTAGTCGTTGTCATAAAAATTTTTGCTTGTTTCTTGATTATAAATATTTCTTATGTCTTTGTTCATTTGTTCTGATTTTGTTTGCAAAGATACTAAATTACGGCTTACCTGTAATATTCCTTTTTCCTCAGCCTATGTTCTATTTTCTTCTTTTCTTGCAGGCAGAAGTCAAATTGAACACATCTGAAGGAAATGTTGTTACTGATTCTGCACGGCAAATTGTTACTTTCGCGGCGAAAATCAGATAATATATTAATGATATGAAGAAAAAGATTTTAAACTTGAATGTATGGCTTGTTGCCTTTACATGTTTATTCATTGCAACATCATGCAAGAACAAACCTGCTGAAGTTAACAGGCAGACTTATGCCACGAAGAAAGTGGAGGGGAAGACAGACAAAACAATAACAACTTCTTATTCTGCATCAATTGAAGGTATGCAGGATATCGATATTTATCCAAAAGTTTCAGGATACATAGTAAAACTTAATGTTTCAGAGGGACAGACTGTGCGGAAAGGACAAGTGCTTTTTGTTATAGACCAGGTTCCATATCAGACGGCACTTGCCACGGCTGTAGCCAATGTGAAGGATGCTGAGGCAAATCTTGCCACGGCTGAGCTGACATATCAGAGTGCCAAGGAACTTCATGCACAGAAAGTGGTGTCAGACTTTAACCTGAAGACAAACCGTAATGCATATCTGACGGCCAAGGCTAAGCTGGCACAGGCGCGGGCAGAGGAGAGGGATGCACGTAACAATTTGTCTTATACAGAGGTGAAGAGTCCGAGCGACGGTGTTGTTGGAATGCTGCCGTATCGTGTAGGAACATTGGTCAGTCCGTCGATGACAAAGCCTCTTACAACAGTTTCGGATAACTCAAAGATGTATGTATATTTCTCCATGCCGGAAAATCAGCTTCTCACTATGGTGCGTCAGTATGGCACTAAGGACAATGCAATAAAGCAGATGCCGGAAATACAGCTTCAGCTTAACGATGGTTCGATATTCGATGAGAAGGGCAAGATAGAGTCGATAAGCGGAGTGATAGACAAAGAGACCGGAGCGGTAGGCCTTAGGGCTGTGTTCCCGAATAAGTCCAGGTTGCTTTACAGCGGTTCGTCTGGCAATGTCCTGATACCGAGCGAGTTTAAGAATTGTATTGTCATTCCGCAGGAAGCCACAGTGCAGCAGCAAGACAAATACATAGTGTATAAAGTGGTGAACGGCAAAGCTGTTTCAACACTCATAACGGTTGCCCCTTATAACGACGGCAAGGAGTATATCGTCACAGGCGGTCTGAGCGTAGGAGACGAATATGTTTCAAAGGGTGCCGGACTTGTGCGTGAGGGAACTATTGTGAAATGATAAAAACAAAAAGGGAAAAAGATTTTTATGAAAGGAAACATCTTTATAAAAAGGCCGGTTATGGCGCTGGCCATATCCATATTGATAGTTTTAGTTGGTCTTATCTCTCTCTTCACCCTGCCGGTTGAGCAATATCCTGACATTGCTCCTCCTACGGTGAGGGTTGAGGCTACTTATACAGGAGCTGATGCCGATGCTGTTATGAACAGCGTGATAATTCCTCTTGAGGAAAGCATCAACGGAGTAGAAGACATGATTTATATAACTTCAACGGCAACCAACTCAGGAACAGCTGAGATTATGGTCTATTTCAAGCAAGGCACTGACCCGGACATGGCTGCCGTGAATGTGCAGAACCGTGTGTCTAAAGCTGAAGGCAAACTTCCGTCGGCGGTTAAGAGCATCGGTGTCAGCACGACAAAGCGTCAGAACGGTTTCTTGCAGATAAACTCTCTTGTAAGCAAAGACAAGCGTTACGACGAGACCTTTCTTGCCAATTATCTTGACATAAATGTCATACCGCGTCTTAAGCGTATTCAGGGTGTAGGCGATGTCCTTGAGTTGGGTGATACATACAGTCTGCGTGTATGGATGAAGCCAGACGTGATGTCTCAATATGGGCTTATTCCTGCAGATGTAACTCAGGCGCTTGCAGAACAGAACATTGTTGCCCCGGCCGGTTCGCTTGGTGAGAACTCCGATCATGTTTATCAGTATACAATGAAGTATAAAGGCCGACTTAAAGAGGTGCCTGAATTTGAAAACATCGTAATCAGGTCGCAGAAAGACGGAACTGTGCTCAGACTTAAGGATATCGCAGATGTTGAACTCGGAAAGCAGTCGTACAGTTATCATGGCGAAGTAGACGGTGTGCCCGGAACAACGTTTATGGTGTTTCAGGTGGCCGGAGCTAATGCTACGGCTGTGAATCAGCAGATAGCCGATGAGCTTGATGACATGTCGAAAGATCTTCCTGCGGGCTGTGAGTTTGTACAGATGATGAGTGTGAACGACTTCTTGTTCGCATCAATCGACACCGTGGTAGAGACGCTTGTTATTGCTATTCTGCTTGTAATAATGGTTGTTTATTTCTTCCTTCATGATTTCAAGAGCACCATTATTCCTTCGATATCTATTATCGTTTCACTCATCGGAACATTCTCTTGCTTGCAGATTGCAGGTTTCAGCATTAACATCTTGACGCTGTTCGCTCTTGTGTTGGCTATCGGAACTGTTGTTGACGATGCAATTATCGTTGTTGAGGCAGTTCAGGCAAAGTTTGAAGTGGGGCATACATCGCCATATCTGGCAACGAAGGATGCCATGCACGATGTGTCAATGGCTGTTGTAACGTGTACGCTTGTGTTTATGGCCGTGTTTGTTCCTGTAACGTTCATGGGCGGAACGTCTGGTGTGTTCTACACTCAGTTTGGTGTCACCATGGCTGTCGCTGTGGGCATATCCTGCCTTAACGCCCTCACACTCTGTCCCGCATTATGCGCTATGTTGCTTAAACCAGAAAGCAATAGCGGAGTTAAGAAAGGATTTAATGCGCGGATTAAGGCTGCATACAATGCATCGTATAAGGTGATGTTGGGCAAGTATAAGCGTGCTTTGATGTTCTTCTTCCATCACAGATGGATGGGGTGGGCATCGCTTGGTGTTACGGTAGTCTTGCTTGTTTACCTTATGAATACGACAAAGACCGGTTTTGTCCCTCAGGAAGATCAGGGAACAATCATGCTGAACGTAAGTACTTCTCCGGGAAACTCTCTGACCGAAACCAATAAGGTTATGGACAAGGTGCAGGCCATTTTGCAGAAAACTCCAGAAGTAGACCATTTCTCACGCATTACGGGCTATGGCCTCATTTCAGGACAGGGCACATCGTATGGTACAGCCATTATAAAGCTGAAGACATGGGATGAACGCAAGGGCAAGGAGCATAATGTTGATGCCGTGATGGAACGCCTTAACAGACAGCTCAGTGAAATAAAGGAGGCTCAGATATTCTGTTTTCAGCCGGCCATGATACCCGGTTACGGAACGGGTAACTCTACCGAGCTGTATCTGGAGGACAAAACCGGCGGCGATATAGCAAAGTTTTATGATACTACGGTAAAGTTTGTAGCCGAGTTGAACAAACGTCCAGAGGTGGCCATGGCATATTCTTCTTACTCAATGTCATTCCCTCAGATTGCCGTTGATGTTGATGCTGCAAAATGTAAGCGTGCCGGAATATCTCCTAATGATGTCCTTGATGCTTTGGGAAGCTATTGCGGAGCTTCGTATGTGTCTGACTTCAATAAGTTTGGAAAGGTTTATCGTGTACAGATTCAGGCTTCGCCAAAGTTCCGTCTTGATGAACACGCCCTTGACAACATGTTTGTACGCAATGGAGGCGAGATGGCACCTCTAAGCCAGTTTGTAACAATAAAGAATGTTCTTGGTGCTGAGCTGGCACAGCGCTTTAATCTGTATAACACGATTCCGGTTAATGTCAATGCTGCAGACGGATATTCTTCGGGACAGGTTCAGACTGCAATTAAAGAGACTGCCGAAAAGATGCTGCCGTCGGGCTATGGATATGAGTATGGAGGTATGGCACGCGAGGAGGCCGGAAACAGCGGTGCGCAAACGGCGTTTGTATATTTCATGTGCGTCATTCTTATTTATCTCATTTTGTCATGTCTTTATGAGAGTTTCCTGTTGCCGCTTGCGGTCATCTTCTCTGTGCCGTTTGGACTTATGGGCTCGTTCCTCTTTGCAAGACTGTTTGGCATAGAGAACAACATTTATCTGCAGACCGGTGTGATAATGCTTATCGGATTGCTTGCCAAGACAGCCATTCTTATTACGGAGTATGCCGTTGAGCGTCGCCGAAAGGGATTAGGTATAGTTGCTTCGGCCTATTCTGCAGCCCAGACCCGTTTCCGTCCTATTGTCATGACGGTTCTGTGTATGGTCTTTGGCATGCTGCCGCTTATGTTCTCGTCGGGTGCAGGAGCCAACGGCAACAACTCTTTGGCTACTGGTGTGGTTGGAGGTATAACCATAGGTACCATAGCTTTGCTTTTTGTAGTGCCTCTGTTCTTTATAGTCTTTGAATATCTGCAGGAGAAGATCAGAACACCTCTGCAAGAGGAAGACGACTTGCAGTCGGTTGTAGAAAAAGCAAGGACAATGATAGAAAAAGGTAAGTTGAACATTGAAAACAAATGAAAATGAGGAAAGCGTTTTATATGATATTTGCGGCTGTTATGATGTGCAGTTGCGGAATATATACAAAGTATGAGCCGCAGACTTCAGTTCCTGACAACCTGTATGGTGACTCATTGTCGTATGGCGCGGACACTGCAAGTCTTGGCAATGTATATTGGCGTGAATTATTTACGGATACACTGTTGCAGAATCTGATAGAAGAGGGACTGGCAAACAACACAGACTATAAGTCGGCTCAGCTTAGGATTGAGGAGGCTGAGGCTACATTGTTGGCTGCAAAGTTGGCCTATCTGCCTTCGTTTGCCTTTGCCCCGCAAGGCTCTGTAAGCAGTTTCGATAATCAGAAGGCAACGCAGACTTATCAGTTGCCTATTACAGCAAGCTGGGAACTGGATGTGTTTGGACGTATACGCAACGCCAAACTGCAGGCAAAGGCTCTTTATGCCAAAAGCATAGATTATAAGCAGGCTGTGCGTACGCAGCTCATCGCAAGTATTGCTAATGCTTATTATACATTGCAAATGCTTGACGCTCAGCTTGATTTGACAGAACGTACCATGGCTTTATGGGAAGAGACTGTTGAAACTGCGCGCGCCTTGATGAAGGCCGGGCAATATAATGAGGCAGCAGTTGCACAGATGGAGGCATCCCTTCATGGTGTCAGGGCGTCTGTGCTTGACATAAAGGAGCAGATAAATCAGACAGAAAACAGCCTGTCTATTATATTGGGTGAGGCTCCTCAAAAGCATCAGCGTGGGAAGCTGTGCCAGATGCAGCTTGATTGTGACATAACTGTTGGTGTGCCTTTGCAGATGTTGTCTAACAGACCTGATGTAAGAAGTGCGGAACGTAGCCTTGAGGCTGCGTTCTATGCCACCAATCAGGCACGTTCGGCCTTTTATCCCCAGATTACGTTGAGCGGTTCTGTCGGTTGGACAAATGCTGTAGGTTCGGCAATCCTGAATCCGGGAAAGTTTTTGGCAGAGGCTTTAGGCTCGTTGACTCTGCCTCTGTTCAATAAAGGGCAGAATGTTGCACAGCTACGTATATCAAAGGCGCAGCAGGAAGAAGCTCGTCTGGCTTTTCAGCAGGCATTGCTGAATGCCGGCAGTGAGGTTAACGATGCTCTTACTGCCTATCAGACAAGTCATGCCAAGACGTCAATTTACAGCAAGCAGGTGAAATCGTTGCAGACAGCATTACGCAGCACGAAGCTTTTGATGCAGCATGGTAATACTAATTATCTTGAGGTGCTTACGGCGCAGCAGTCGTTGCTAAATGCTGAACTTCAGCAGGTTGCCAATATGTTTACTGAAGTGCAAAGCGTGATAAGCCTGTATCAGGCTTTAGGAGGAGGACGTGATTAACTATTTGTCAGACTCTTATGTGCCAGGGCTAATTTGCTGATGTGTATCCGCTTGCTAGTCCGGGCAGAAAACAAACGTCAGCGGATAATAATGACAGACTTGACATAAATAAAAAATATTGGGATTATATGCGCAAGTTTTAATGTTAGTTTGTTTTGGTTTGTATGCCGGCAAGTATTATTGTCGTATGCTTGTTTGATATTTGGTATAGCAATAGTATCATTGCCGGCATTTTTTGATGAGTTATTATTAAACTGAAAGTGTTTGTCGTTTGATTTGATATATCCAAGATCAGCACAAAAACATGACTTTATTTCATACTATTTTCTATTAATTCTTTCCGTCAGACTTTTAGTCTGGCGGATTTTATTTCATTCAGGCTGAATATTTTGCTTATTGTTATGTGTAAGGCTGTGATGTACTCAAGATTGATAGAGTGGTGCTGATTGTTCTTGGATGTTGTTTCAAAGGCAATCTGGTAGATGTTTTGTTATGCAATAAAGCGTAAATGATTTTTATAAAAAGTCATCACTCATCACATTCGTATGTAACTTGTTGATTTTGTGTACTATAATGTGTGATGAGTTGATTTCCCAACTCATCACATATATTATTGTCACGGCTTGACTTATTGAACTGATCTTATTGGTGACAACGTTATAACAGACTTATTGTCAAAGTGTTATGTAATAAAACATTTAGGGTGATGATGAAAATCGTTTTGATGATTTTTTCTTGTTGCAAAAGCATAATTCTTGCATTGTAATATGTGGCATATTGAAAGCTAAAAGCATACCTTTTGTATCGTAATTTGCCGTGTTTTACATAGCCGTCATGCAGGCTTTAATATTTAGTCTTGTGTAGATGGTGATTAATTAAGTCTTTTGATGACTTGATTATATAAAAGCAAAAACCGCAAGACTGTGTCCTGCGGTTTTTAATCTCCTTTTAACTGTTGTAGCTAAATTATTTAGCTGTGTCAGCAGCAGCTGTGTCAACAGCAGCTGTATCAACAGCAGAAACAGTGTCAACAGCAGCTGTATCTGTTGTGTCAGCACCCTCAGCCTGAGCTGTTTTGTTACCACAAGATGCGAAAGAGATAGCTGCGATAGCTACGAACATTAAAACTAATTTTTTCATTTTCTTTGCTTTTTAAATCTGTAAAACAATCATTTGTTTATTAAAACGATGCAAAGGTAAACATTTTTTTGATACGTTGTTCTGCTTTTAGTAATTTTTTTCATTCATTTTTGTAACTTTTTTGTAAGTAATTGATTGTCAATTAAATACGAAATGTTAATTTCTTTTAATTGGGGATGGCGCTTAATAAATAGTTTTTACTGTGTCTGTTAATTCCTACTTTTTATTATCTTTGCATCGAGAAAATCATAGAAATATCAGAAGAAAAGCAGATGTATGCATTATATATAATAAGGTGTGTGCATGGCAGGATATTTGAAATGGCACAAATGTGCCTGAATTTATATGTGTCAGGGAATGTGCAGCAGGATGTGCGTTGGTAAATGCCAGTGACATTGCTTTCTTTTTCTGATGGTTGATAATACTGGTCCGATAAAATTGCAATATTAAAATCGGACGGAAAAGTAGAAAGATTAGATTATGATAGATACATCAGCCTTTCAAGGTAAAAAGGCGGCCTTTTTCACATTAGGCTGCAAATTAAATTTTTCAGAGACATCCACCTTTGGCCGTTTGTTGTCAGAGATGGGTGTAAGTACGGCAGATGAAGGCGAGGTTGCTGACATTTGTATAATAAACACATGTTCTGTTACAGAAGTTGCCGATCATAAATGCCGACAGGCCATACACAGGATGGTGCGCAATCATCCGGGAGCCTTTGTCGTGGTAACCGGATGTTATGCTCAGCTGAAACCTGAAACAGTGAGCCAGATAGAAGGAGTTGACCTGGTGCTTGGAGCTAACGAGAAAGCCAACCTTATTCAGTTCTTGTCTGAAGCATGGGGAGGCGTAAAAAACGGTGAGGCGCTGCACAGATATCATACACAGAAGACAAAAGACATTAAGACTTTTGCACCGAGCTGCTCGCGTGGTAACCGTACGCGTTATTTTCTTAAGGTGCAGGATGGCTGCAACTATTTCTGTACATATTGCACCATTCCTTATGCCCGTGGCTTTAGCCGTAATCCGAGTATTGCGTCGCTTGTTGAGCAGGCTGAGCAGGCTGCGGCAGAAGGAGGCAAGGAGATTGTTCTCACCGGCGTGAATATCGGAGATTTTGGCGAAACAACGAATGAACGTTTTGTCGACTTGGTAAAGGCTTTGGACAAGGTAGAAGGCATAAAGCGCTATCGTATAAGCAGCATTGAGCCAGACTTGCTGGATGATGAGCTTATAGAATATTGTGCTCAGAGCAGGGCTTTCATGCCTCATTTCCATATACCGCTTCAGAGCGGGTCTGATGAAGTGTTGCGCCTTATGCATCGCCGTTACGATACAGCGTTGTTTGCTCATAAGATAAATCTGATAAAGAAAGTAATGCCCGATGCCTTTATCGGTGTGGATGTGATGGTTGGAACACGCGGCGAAAAGCCTGAGTTGTTTGAAGAGACTTACAACTTCCTTCAGTCGCTCGATGTTACTCAGCTTCATGTGTTCCCTTATTCAGAGCGTCCGGGTACAATGGCTTTGAAGATTCCTTATGTAGTGTCTGATGGTGACAAAAAACTGCGCAGCAAGCGTCTTCTTGATATGTCAGATAATAAGACTCATGCTTTTTATGAGCGTTTCATTGGTAATGAGGCTGAGGTGTTGTTTGAGAAGGCTGCCAGAGGAAGGGCCATGCATGGGTTTACAAAAAATTACATTCGTGTAGAACTGCCGCCGTCACCTGACAACGACAGGCTTGACAATCAGCTCGTTAAGGTGAAGCTGGGTGACTTCAATCATGATAAAACAGCACTAAAAGCTTTATTGTAAAATGGAAAAAGTTGCTATCGTAATATTAAACTGGAATGGGGCGGAGATGCTGAAACGCTTTTTGCCTAATGTGCTTGAATATTCGCGTAAGGATGCAACTGTTTATGTTGCAGACAATGCATCTACTGATGATTCGCTTGAAATACTTAAACAACGCTTTCCTGAAGTTCGACTGGTGCTTCTTGAAAAAAATTGGGGCTTTGCCGAGGGATATAACAAGGCTTTGGAACAGATTGAGGCAGAATATTATGTATTGCTGAATTCAGACGTTGAAGTTGCCCATCATTGGCTGGCACCTTTGGTGGAGTTTATGGACAACTATCCTGAGGCTGCAGCTTGTCAGCCAAAACTGTTGTCTGAGAAAGATCATGATTCTTTTGAATATGCAGGAGCCAGTGGCGGATATCTTGACCATTATGGCTATCCTTTTTGTCGCGGCAGAATTTTTGATACTGTTGAGGCTGACAACGGACAATATGATTACGATGCTGAAGTGCTGTGGGCTACGGGAGCATGTATGATGATACGTTCTTCAGATTTTAAGTCGTCAGGAGGTTTTGATGCCAGGTTCTTTGCCCATTGCGAGGAGATTGATTTGTGCTGGCGCCTGCGTCTGATGGGACGTAAGATTTTCTGCATACCAGACAGTTTTGTCTTTCATGTCGGTGGCGGCACTTTGCCTAAGAACAATCCGATGAAGACATATCTTAATTTTCGCAACAATCTGTTGATGCTTTACAAGAATTTGCCTGAAGACAGGTTGCGTAGTGTGTTCCGTATGCGTTTGTTCCTTGATTATGTCGCTGCATTCAAGTCTTTGGCCACAGGCTGCATAGGTGATTTCAAGGCAATACTTAAAGCCAGAAGAACATTCAGAAAATGGCTTCCTGAATATCGTGAGATTAGAAAACAGGTGCAGCAGATGCGCAAGACGGATAACGTGGAAGGTATATTCGGTTTCTCTATATTATGGCAATACTATGCTAAAGGGCATAAAAAATATTCTGAACTGAACATTAGCAGAGACCGCCACTGATTCTGTTTACGTGCCGGAATGTGCTTGTTTGAGCTCAGTTTTTGGTAAAGCCTAAAGATAAGACACTGAATTTTATGTTATTATAGTGTGCTGAGATTTTCTGCGCACATGATATTATTGTCGAACCGCTTGTAACGACATCATCAATCAGCAGAATATGTTTGCCGTCAAGGTCATGTTCTTTATCTATGCTGAAAACGTCCTTAACGTTGTCCAGTCGTTGCCAGCGGTTCATTTTTGTCTGGCTTTGCTTAAATGATTTTCTTTTTACGGCATTGCCGACAATCTTTATTTTAGTTATTTCGTTTATTCCTCTGGCAATTTCCATACTTTGATTATATCCTCGTTCCCTTTGCCTTTTCTTTGTCAAAGGTATAGGAATTATCAGGTCTATGCCATCAAAAAATCCGTCTTGTCTTATCTCTTCTGCCAGCATACGCCCCATAAGTTCGCCTGTTTCAGGGTGGTTGAAATATTTTAAAGAAAGTATTATACGGCTCATTTCTGAATGTGGCTCGTAGAAGAACAATGCTGCAGCCTTTTCTATCTTAATCTGCCCCCAGAAAAGTTTTGCCATTTTGTTTTCATAGGGATTTTTTGAGAATAACGTTCTTGGCATGTGCAGGTTGCATACAGCACAGATAACGTCTTCGCTTATAGTAAGTCTTTTTCCACATACGACACACTGTTTTGGTGCTATGAAATTAAGCAGGCGTACAATGTATTCAATAAAAATACTCATGGAAAAATATAGTTTTACGTGTTTTTGAAAAGTATCAGAATAAAATATGAGAATGCAAGAAGGTATAATCACCTCTGCATTCTCATATTCATATTTCTAAGCAATTAATAGCTGCGTGCAATAATAACTCTGCATTTTGCAGGCTTGCCTGAAACCATGTCTGTTCCAGGTGTTTGCTCAACGCCGAAAGGCACACATCTTATCGTAGCTTGAGTTTCTTCTTTTATCTTTGCTTCTGTTTCTGCGGTACCATCCCAGTGGCACAGGAAGAAGCCTCCATCCTTTACCTTCTCCTTGAACTCATCGTAGTTGTCGCATTCATAGATGTGGGCATCACGATAAGCTTTGGCTTTCTTGAACATGTTGTCCTGAATTTCTTTCAGCAGATTTTCTACTCGTTCAACTATGCCGTCAACGGGAACTGTTTCTTTCTCAAGAGTATCGCGGCGCATAATTTCGAGAGTGTTGTTCTCGAGGTCGCGTCCGCCCATAACAAGACGTACAGGAACACCTTTGAGTTCATAGTCGGCAAACTTGAAGCCCGGGCGTTTGTTGTCGGCATCGTCATATTTAACAGATATTCCGGCATTGCGAAGAGCAGTGATAATCGGAGAAAGCTTTTCGGTGATGGCCTGCAGCTGTTCCGCTCCCTTTGTAATAGGGATAATAACAACCTGAATAGGAGCGAGTTTCGGAGGCAGAACCAGTCCGTTGTCGTCAGAGTGAGTCATTATTAATGCACCGATGAGACGTGTTGAAACACCCCATGATGTTGCCCAGACATATTCAGGCTTGTTCTCTTTATTAAGATAAGTAACGTCGAAAGCCTTTGCAAAGTTTTGACCAAGGAAGTGGCTTGTTCCGCTTTGCAGGGCCTTGCCGTCCTGCATCATTGCCTCAATAGTGTAAGTGTCAAGAGCTCCGGCAAATCTTTCTGTTTCGCTCTTTACACCCTGAACAACAGGTACAGCCATCCACTGTTCTGCAAAGTCGGCATATACATGAAGCATCTTCTGTGCCTCTGCTTCAGCCTCTTCACGTGTGGCATGTGCAGTGTGGCCTTCCTGCCACAAGAACTCTGATGTGCGGAGGAACGGGCGTGTACGCATTTCCCAGCGCATCACGTTGCACCATTGGTTACACATTAGTGGCAGATCGCGCCATGAATGAATCCAGTTTTTGTATGTATTCCATATAATGGTTTCAGATGTTGGGCGTATAATCAGTTCTTCCTCAAGACGTGCTGCGGGATCAACTTCAACGCCGCTTTTGTCTTCTTTTGCGCGTAAGCGGTAATGTGTAACAACGGCACATTCTTTTGCGAATCCTTCAACATGCTCGGCTTCTCTTGAAAGGAATGATTTCGGGATAAGCAACGGGAAGTATGCATTCTGTGCTCCTGTTTCTTTAAACATCAGGTCAAGCTGGTGCTGCATCTTTTCCCAAATTGCATAGCCGTAAGGTTTGATTACCATGCATCCACGCACGGCAGACTGCTCGGCCAGGTCAGCCTTTACTACAAGGTCGTTATACCACTGACTGTAGTTGTCAGCTCTTTTTGTCAGTTCTTTTAGTTCTTTAGCCATGATAAAAATTGCTTTCTTATTCTAATTTGACTGCAAACTTACTAAAAATAGCTGAATTATGCTAATAAAATAGTGTAAGAAAGATATTTTATGATAATTAAATCATGCTCAGGTTGACAACATAAATGTCTTTGGTGATTATTTTAAATAAAATAATTTATATTTGTCATAGACAGATGCATACTTTGTTTTATATTCCGGTGCATTGTATAGGTTTTTGTGTGATATTGCAGCTTCATGTTCTTTTAAAAAATGTTGTAATTAAATCAATATGTTAGGTTAAAAAATGTTCAATTTAATACATTATTAATATCATTATGTGGTTTTAATTATAAAAACATGTTTTTAATATTGTTTGGTATAAAAAAAAATTGTACTTTTGTCTATGTGAATTTTTAAATATTTTAGATTATGAAGAAAATTAAAGTTGTAATATTTGCCCTTTGCGCGGCTGTTGTAGTAAGTTGTAGTACAAAGGCAGGAACCGGTGCGTTAATCGGAACTGGTGGTGGAGCATTGGTTGGAGGTATTATTGGTAAAATAGCCGGCAACACAGCAGTTGGTGCTGCAGTTGGTGCTGCAGTTGGTGCCGGTACCGGTGCTTTGATCGGCAACCACATGGATAAAGTAAAGAAAGAGGCTGAGGCACAGCTCGATAATGCCAAAGTAGAAGAAGTTACTGACGCAAATGGTCTGAAGGCTGTAAAGGTTACATTTGATTCTGGTATTCTTTTCGCTCTGAATAAGGCAGACCTTAACACAGCATCAAAGAATGAGCTTGCAAAGTTCTCTAGCGTATTGAAGAATAACAGCACATGTTCGGTTGACATCCAGGGATATACTGATTCAACTGGTAATGATGCAATAAACGTTCCTCTGAGTCAGAAACGTGCTGAGGCTGTTTCTTCTTATTTGAAGTCATGTGGCGTTAGTTCAAATCAGATTCAGAAAGTTCAGGGCTATGGCTCTGCTAATCCTGTAGCTGATAACTCAACATCAGCAGGACAGGCTCAGAACCGTCGTGTTGAGGTATATCTGTATGCAAGCCAGGAGATGATTGACGCTGCAAATAACGGAACATTGAACTAATTTTTGATACTTATTAGATGAGCAAGTTCAGATTTCTGAGCCGCATAATACGTTGGATGGTGGTAGCTTTCTTTGGCTCCACCATTCTTGCTGTTGTATTGTTGCGTTTTATTCCCGTATATTTCACGCCGCTGATGTTTATCCGTTGTGCAGAGCAGATAAAGGACGGTGAAAGTATCAAGATGCATCATCATTGGGTGCCGTTGGATAAAATATCACCTCATCTGCCTGTCGCTGTTATGGCAAGTGAAGACCAGCGCTTTCTGCTTCATCACGGATTTGATTATAAGGCGATAGAAAAAGCCGTGGAACATAATATGTCGAGCAAGAAAAAGCGTGGTGCAAGCACCATATCGCAGCAGACAGCAAAGAACGTGTTCCTGTGGCCGGGCCGCTCATGGATACGCAAAGGGTTCGAAGTTTATTTTACTACGCTGATAGAACTGATGTGGAGCAAGCAGCGGATAATGGAAGTTTATCTTAATTCGATAGAGATGGGCCCCGGCATTTATGGCGCCCAGGCTGTTGCTGAGGACAATTTTGGCAAGGATGCCGTTGACTTGTTTAGAGGCGAATGTGCTCTAATAGCTGCCACTTTGCCCAATCCGCTTAAATTCAGTTCAAAAGATCCTAGCGGATATATGCTTAAGCGTAAGCGTCAGATAGAGCAGCAAATGAAGTTTATACCATCTTTTCCAAAAGAAGGAGAAGATATCGACCCTTCGACATCTGCGGGCGGAGTATATCGCAATATGAGATAATACACAGCAGCAACAATTGTATGATGACGGTTCTGACTAATAATTTAGCCTAATATTTATATTGCCGGCAGCGCATGCGTCTTGCGTTTTGATTTGTTTGTGCGGCATGAAAATTAAATGTAATTGCAAATAATGGATTGTACCTTTCTTGATGAGCTGAACGACAGCCAGCGTGCAGCGGTGGAGTTTTGTGACGGACCGTCGCTTGTTATTGCCGGAGCCGGTTCAGGCAAAACCCGTGTGCTGACATACAAAATAGCATATTTATTGAGCCTTGGCATGAAGCCATGGAATATTCTTGCACTTACTTTTACCAATAAGGCTGCAAATGAAATGAAGCAGCGAATAGGAGGGCTTGTTGGCGAAGAGGTGGCAAGGTATCTGTATATGGGAACCTTTCATAGCATATTTTCGCGTATTTTGCGTGTTGAGGCAGAAAGACTTGGCTACGCAGGCAACTTTACAATATATGACGAGAGTGATTCGAGGAGTCTGATTAAAGCCATTATCAAGGAGATGCAACTCGATGACAAGGTGTATAAGCCGGCTTCTGTTCATGCGCGAATAAGTATGGCTAAGAATAATCTTATGTTTCCTGATGAATATGCCAGGACCCGAAGCCTGATAGAACGTGATGCTGAACAGAAAGTGCCGGCTGTGTCGGCTATATTTTCGGCGTATTGCGAGCGCTGCAAGAAGGCGAATGCAATGGATTTTGACGACTTGCTAATAAATACATATCGTCTGCTTGTTTCTGACGCTGATATACGCAAGAAATATTCTGAACGCTTTAAGTATGTTTTGGTTGATGAGTATCAGGATACAAACTCCGTACAGCAGAAGATTGTATGGCTGCTGGCTGAAGAGCACATGCATGTTTGTGCCGTAGGCGACGATGCACAGAGTATTTATGCCTTCAGAGGTGCAAACATAGACAACATCCTTGATTTTCAGAAGCAGTTTGCAGGAACGCGTCTGTTCAAGCTGGAGCGTAACTATCGCAGTACCAAACGTATTGTTCAGGCGGCAAACAGCCTGATACGTCACAATGAACGGCAGATACCGAAAGATATTTATAGCTGCAATGCCGATGGTGATAAACTTTCAGTTAAACCGGCATACAGCGACCGTGAAGAGGCTATTATCGTTTGCAATGAGATTAAGCGGATAAAGCGGGCTGACAGATGCGGATATAATGACTTTGCCGTGCTATATAGAACAAACTCACAGAGCAGAAGTTTTGAGGAAGCCATGCGAAAGGTGAGCATTCCTTATAAAATTTATGGCGGACTCAGCTTCTATCAGCGTAAGGAGATAAAAGATGTCATAGCGTATTTTCGCCTTGTTGTAAATCCTGACGACGAGGAGGCTTTTAAGAGAATTATAAATTATCCTAAGCGTGGAATAGGCGACAGCACTGTGGCAAAGATTGCCGCTGTGGCCTCCGCAAACGGAGTGAGCTTGTGGCGTGTGATATGTGAACCTGCTTTGTACGGATTTAATCCAAGCAAAGCCACGCTTACAAAGCTGGATGCCTTCAGGTGTCTGATAAGTAGTTTTATTGAGAAGTTTGTAACGGTTGATGCCTATGCTCTAGGTGTTGAAGTGGTCAAGGCCAGCGGTATTTCTGCAGACATATATCAGGATAAGACTCCCGAAAACATAGCCCGTCAGGAGAATGTCGAGGAATTGCTTGGCAGTATACAGGAGTTTGTTGAAGGCAGGAAAGAAGAAGGCCGTGCTGATGAGGTTCATCTTACAGACTTCTTGCAGGAAGTGTCATTGCAGACAGACCTGGAAAGCGACGACGGAGCTGACGGTGAACGGGTTTCGCTGATGACTGTGCATAGCGCCAAGGGACTTGAATTCCCTGTGGTATTTGTCGTTGGACTGGAGGAGAATATCTTTCCGAGTTCTCTGTCGATGGGCAGCAGGCGTGAATTGGAGGAGGAGAGACGACTGCTTTATGTGGCGATAACGCGTGCAGAACGCCATTGTATATTGACATACGCAAAGAACCGTTACAGATATGGAAAGGTTGAGATGGAGTCGCCGAGCCGTTTTCTGACAGACATCTCGCCTGAGTTTGTTGACGTTGAAGATGCCAAGGATATATTTATGAGGGCAACATCTTCTTATTCTTCCAGAGGCTCGTTGTTTTCTTCTGACAACAGGTGGCAGAACAGCCGGCCTGTGGCTAGTCAGTTTAAGGCTGATCCTAAGCCGCGTGAAGCAGTTCATCGTGACGTTCCTCCTGTGTCTGATACATTTTCGCCTCGTTTCAGGCGTCTTCAGGCTGCAGCGTCAAGCGCTGTTTCTGCTAAAAAGTCGATGGCAAATTCAAGCCAGGTGAAGGATAACAGTGTGATTGAGCATGAGCGGTTTGGTATTGGAACTGTTATAAGACTTGAAGGTGTGGGTGAAAATACAAAAGCTACTGTGCAGTTTAAGAATGCCGGCGTAAAGCAACTGCTGCTAAAATTTGCACGTTTTAAAGTAATTGGATAAGCAATTTGTTTCATATAGAGGTATCTGACAATAGATTAACTTGTCTGATACCTCTTTTATTTTATATACTTTCCGGAGAATGCATTTCTGTGAATATGCGTTTTGACAGAATGTTCTGAAAATCGATATTTCTGTATCTTTCTGTGTTTTAATAGCAGACCGTTTCTTGAGCGAATAATTTATTCCGGCTTCTGACAGGTATTTTTGCAATAAAATGCTGTGCGTGTGTAAGTCGTTGAATGCCAATGTTTTATACGAAGATGGATAGGAGCATGCATTAATGATTGGCATTCAATATTGCAAAACATGCCCTTTTACAGTCTAAAAGATGGCTTTTTGTGATTTAAAATGTACTTGTTTGCATGATGAAACTTACTTATTTGTGATGGATAACATACTGTATTTGGTCTGAATACTCACAGACCTGGCTGTTTGATGGTCTTATTTTTACTTATTTCGGCAGAAATAAGGGCTCGTTTTATCAAGTTTTCAGCTTTCTGTTTCTAGTTTGGTGATTTTTATGGACATTGCTGATTTTACATTGTGTTATTATATATTTGAATTAAACAGCCAAAATGTCATCTGCTTTCTGCACGTAGTAATATTGTAATGTTATGTTTAAGGTTGCTTGTTTATTGTATGTCATATAAAACAATAACCGGACTGTTCTTTAATTAGAGCAGTCCGGTTATACTTATTTAATATGAATTGTTTACAGATGTTTTCTTTATCTTAGGCAGATGTTTCTTTTTTCTTAGCCATTCAGCTTTTCTCTTCTCATATTCAAGCTGATGCTTTTCCAGATAATTGTCGGCCATTACTCGTGATTAAATTTACTGTAAATAACATTTATCTTTATCGGCTCGTATGGGTTCTCACTGCCGCCAACAAGTTTTGTGCTTGTCAGACTCATGTCATGCACAATCTTTACAATTTGGCTCGACGAGTTTGTCGTTACCGATACAGGTATTACCACAACTCTGTTCCAGTCGGGATGTTCGTTCAGCCAGTTTGAATTCTCAGCCAGTCCTTTTTTCTTTATGTCAGCCATATATGTTATCATGCCTGATATATTATTAAATGTATACTGGTTTGTCGACGAACTGTATGTCGCAATGAATGATTTCTTATAATCAACATTATCGCCGTTCTCAAAGAACGTATACAGGCTGTCCTTCGGTATCATCAGCAGTGTGGAAGGCGCGCTGAGAGAATACTCGTCGTGAGTATTGTTGTTGATTCGTGTAAGCGATATCTTTGCCGTATTTATTGTGTCATTGCTGTGGTTTTCTGTTATTTCGTCCACAGGCAATGTGATTTCTGTGAATATTCCTGCCGGAGTTTTCAGATATGTACAAGTATTGTCGTTTGCAAGGTCAGCAATGTTCTGCTTGTCATTTGATATATTTGTTGTCTGAAGAACCTCCTCGGTTGCAGAGAACGAAGTTGTACCTACGTATGTAGAGTCGTTGAGGTATCTGAAATAGATGTTCAGCTGACTAACTGTTATGTAAGCCATTGAGCCGATGCCGTCGTTGGTCTTGAAATAGAAGCCTGGGCATACCTCATGAATGAAGTTATATGAATTTTTAAACCTGTCGGGATCCTCATAATACATACGCATAATATATGTACCATAATTATTATAGGTTACACCATTCTTGTCTGTGTAAGGCTTGTTCAGGTTTATTTTTATATTAGGTGTATAGCTGCTTTCGTCAGCTCTGTCTTCGTCGCTTATGCTCAGGTCGGTCAGAGTGTACGTCTTGTTTACCTTCATGCCGTCGTTGCGGATAAGTCCTTCCGCGATAGGGTCGAAGTTTGAATAATATTTCACACCCTCTTTCATCGGCTCGTTCATCTCGTAAGCAGTAATATTCATTGTAGCCAATGAGTCGCCGTAATAGTCGGTATAGAAGAGTCTTATGCTACATGAATCGGCTATGACTTCTCCGTCCTGCAGACTTACAATGCTGTCTTTCTCAGGAAGCTTGTAGTTTTCCAGCGTGCTGAACTGTGCCATAAAGTCACCGGTGATATAATTTCCTGTCTCTATATCACGTATTTTACCTAGATATCCAGTTGTGCTTCGTGACAAGACTGAGTCTGCTACAATAGACCTTGTTGCAACGTTGAAAGTGTCAGTTGTTACTTTCAACATATCCATATTGTCTGTTAAAGAGTTGCCGATAGAATCGGTAGTGTCATCGCATGATGCAATCGTTATGCAGGACATTATTGCAATGACAGTATAGATAATAGTTTTCATTGAAAGTTTAATCTAATGAAACAATAGTATGTTATTCTGAAATGCTGTCGAATATTTTATCGTAAAATTCTTGATATGTCTGGCAGATGTCTTCCTCTTTTTCCGGATGGCTGATTACGGGCAGACCCTTTTCAGTTGCATATTTTATTATTTCTGGATTTACGTCAGCACCGGCTTTGACTATTCCGTCAGAATAGTCAATCGCAAGTTTCTCTAAATCCATGAAACTGAAGTCTTTGTTGTAGTTATCCAGAATGTCAGACTTCACGTCGCGGAAAGCTATGCTGTCTTTGAATTTTTCGCCGAGTCCGCCTTTCAGCTCTTCTGAGAAAAGAGATGTTACAACTTTTGTGTTAGCAAACGACGGTTCCTCCCTGTATGCTGTTTTTACATAAAGCGGAATTGCTGAGCACATCCAACCTTGACAATGTATTACGTCGGGTGTCCAGCGCAGCTTCTTTACGGTTTCAAGCACGCCACGTGCAAAGAATATTGCACGCTCGCCGTTGTCGTCGTATTCAACTCCGTTCTCGTCTTTTGCCATAAGCCTCTTTGTAAAGTAATCCTCGTTGTCGATAAAATAAACTTGGATTCTTGTTGCAGGTATTGAGGCAACCTTGATAATAAGCGGATGGTCTGTCTCGTCGATAATCAACATCATTCTTGACAGACGGATTACCTCGTGAAGCTGTCCTCTTCTTTCGTTGATATTTCCCCATTTAGGCATGAACGTCCGTATCTCATATCCTTTCTCTTGTATGATCTGAGGTATCTGACGGCCTAAATTTGACATTTCGCTTTCAGGAACATAAGGAGTAATCTCTTGATTTATAAATAATACCTTTTTTGCCTTCATGATGTTAATTTTTATCCTTGCAAAGGTACAAAAAAAACTTCGTATACGGGTAACTTTTTTTATAAACTTAGAGAAATGCCTGCTCTTATTGGCATATTTTTTTAATTATTCTTTTTTATTTAAGAAATTTGTTGTTATTTTGCACCTCAATTTCGAGGTGTTAAACATTTATACAATGATTGTATTTCATAAAATAGTAGAACTTCAAAACGCTTTGTTTGCCGACCGTAAAGCCGGGAAAACTGTGGGACTGGTGCCCACAATGGGCGCCCTGCATGAGGGACATGCGTCTTTGGTTAAGAAAAGTGTAGAGGATAATGATATTACGGTAGTTTCTGTTTTCGTTAATCCAACACAGTTTAATGACCCTAAAGATTTAAAATCATATCCTCGGACTGTTGAGGACGACTGTAAACTGTTGGAGAAGGTTCATGCCGATTATGTGTTTGTGCCTTCTGTTGAGGAGATGTATCCTGTTCCTGATACACGTCACTTTGAGTATCCTCCGGTTTCTACCGTAATGGAGGGCGCACATCGCCCAGGACATTTTAATGGTGTATGTCAGGTTGTAAGCAGATTATTTTATATCGTAAATCCGGACAGAGCTTATTTCGGAGAGAAAGACTGGCAGCAGATAGCTGTAATTAAAGCTATGGTTAAAGCTTTGTCTTTGAAGGTGAACATTGTTGAATGTCCTATCGTCCGCGATGCAGACGGACTGGCTCGTTCTTCACGCAATGCGCTCCTGTCAAAAGATGAACGTGCAATTGCTCCTGTTATATTCAAGGCGCTGAGCGAAGGTGTTGAATATAGCGCAAATCATAGTGTAAAGGAAACTCACGATTTTGTTATTGGTGCAATAAATGCTGTCGACGGACTTGACGTTGAGTATTTCGAGATTGTAGACGGTGATACTCTTTTGCCTGTAAACGAATGGTCTGACTCTGACTATGTCGTAGGTTGTATAACTGTTTACTGCGGCTCACGTCCAGTGCGTCTTATTGACCATATTAAATTTAAGGAGCCGAAGTTGTAGGATACTTTCGTGCTTGAACATTATAACGATATATAAAATTATGATGATAGAAGTTTTAAAGAGCAAGTTGCATTGTGTTCAGGTTACTGAGGCCAACCTTAATTATATGGGCAGCATAACCATTGATGAGGATCTTATGGATGCAGCTAATCTTATTGCAGGTGAGAAGGTTCAGATTGTTAATAATAATAATGGTGAGCGCCTCGAGACATATATAATAAAAGGTGAACGTGGCAGCGGTTGTATCTGTCTCAATGGTGCGGCAGCAAGAAAATGCCAGGTAGGTGATACCGTTATAATCATTGCTTATGCATTGATGGATTTTGAAGAGGCTAAGCATTTTAAGCCAACGGTGGTCTTTCCTGAGAACAACAGACTGGTCAAGTAAGTGTGGTAAATCAGTAGACAGATTTTTTGTTTAAGACTAAGATACAATTAAAGCGGAAACATGAATTATCTTTTTCATTGTTTCCGCTTTAATTTTTCTACCAAAGCCCGAAGGCTTTGGTAGTTTAAGACTGATTATTCAATAACTACAAGCGGGGTGTCTTCCATAACACTTTCACCCTCTTTTACAAGGACAGCTGTAACCTTGCCGCTCTTTTCTGCGTCAAGATTGTTAGCCATCTTCATAGCTTCAAGAACAACAACGGTGTCTCCGGCTTTTACTTCGTCGCCAACTTTCACCTTTATTTCTGTTATTACACCTGGTAATGGTGACTTTACAGCATTGTTCAGGTCTACTTTGTTGGTTGATGTTGGAGCAGAAGCTGTTTCTGCCTCGGGCTGTGCTACAGGGCGAACAACAACTTTCTTCTTTACGGGTTCCGGTTCCTTCTCCATCTGAACCTCGTATTCTTCACCGTTGACAACAACGTTGGCAATATTGTCGTTTATACTGTTTATTGCAACTTCATATTTGTTGCCGTTGATTGTATATTTATATTCTTTCATATTGTTTTGTTCTTAAGGATGTTGCGTCATTGTGAGTATATGAGACTCCCATTCGGAGTGCTTGCTCTTTATTGTAATGACACCAGCTTCTTTGTCGTGCACGTTATTTCCGTTGTATTCGTGCAAGGCTAGTGCTATGGCGGCATATACTTCGTTATTCTTCATTGTCACTGACATTTAAGTTTTGAAACAATTACATAGGAATGTTTCCGTGCTTCTTAGCAGGAAGACCATCTCTCTTTGTAGCAAGCTGAGCAAGGGCGCGACAGATGCGGAAACGAGTGTTGCGCGGTTCTATAACATCATCAATGTAGCCATATTTAGCTGCCTGATATGGGTTAGCGAACATCTCTGTGTATTCCTCTTCTTTTTCTGCCAGGAATGCCTTCGGATCTTCGTGCTCTTTTGCTTCTTTAGCGCAAAGAACTGCAACGGCACCGCTTGCACCCATAACTGCGATTTCTGCAGAAGGCCATGCATAGTTGATGTCTGTACGCAACTGCTTGCAGCCCATAACGATGTGGCTTCCGCCATAGCTCTTACGCAAAGTAACTGTTACCTTTGGAACAGTGGCTTCGCCGTAAGCATAAAGCAGCTGTGCTCCGTGGAGGATAACTGCATTGTACTCCTGACCTGTACCCGGGAGGAATCCAGGAACGTCAACAAGGCTTACGATAGGAATGTTGAATGCGTCGCAGAAACGAACGAAACGTGCACCTTTGCGGCTGGCGTTAACGTCGAGTACACCTGCGTAGCATGAAGGCTGGTTAGCAACGATACCTACGCTCTGACCGTTGAAGCGAGCGAAACCAACGATGATGTTCTTTGCGAATTTAGGCTGAACCTCAAAGAATTCGTTGTCGTCGGTAATTGCTGAAATAACCTTATACATGTCGTATGCCATGTTCGGATCTTCAGGAATGATCTCATTCAGAGAATCTTCCATTCTGTTGATCGGATCATTGCATTCCTTGCGGGGAGCCTCTTCCATGTTGTTAGACGGAATGTAGCTCAGCAATGTCTTGATCATTTCCATTGCCTCTTCCTCTGTAGAAGCTGTGAAGTGTGTAACACCGCTCTTTGTAGAGTGTACACTTGCGCCTCCGAGGTGCTCTTGGTCGATGTCTTCACCTGTTACAGTCTTAACAACTTTAGGACCTGTCAAGAACATGTATGATGTATTTTCCATCATCAGAGTGAAGTCTGTCAATGCCGGTGAATAAACCGCACCTCCGGCACACGGTCCGAAGATACCGCTAATCTGAGGTATAACACCAGATGCAAGAATGTTTCTTTCAAATATTTCAGCGTAACCGGCAAGTGCGCAGATACCTTCCTGAATACGGGCACCGCCAGAGTCGTTAATACCAATTACAGGAGCGCCCATCTTCATTGCCATGTCCATAACTTTGCATATCTTCTGGGCCATGGTCTCAGAGAGTGAACCGCCGTTTACGGTGAAATCCTGTGCAAAAATATATACCAGTCTGCCGTCAATTGTTCCGCTTCCGGCAACAACGCCATCTCCAAGATACTGTTTCTTTTCCATGCCGAAGTTTGTGCAACGGTGAAGCTTGAACATGTCAACTTCTTCAAAACTGCCTTCATCAAGCAACATATCTATACGTTCGCGGGCTGTGTATTTTCCACGTGCATGCTGTTTCTCAATAGCTTTTTCGCCGCCACCGAGACGAGCCTGCTCGCGTTTAGCGATAAGCTCCTTGATTTTTTCTACTTGTTTACTCATGATTTCTGAATGTATTTTTTATGTTTTTAGCGTTTTTATTCATATTAAGATTTAAAGCGGTGCTATAATAGCACAAGGAATTAAAGGCAAAATTCAATATTAATTGAAATTCACATTGTCTTTAATTCCCTGTCGTCCCTCTTTAATTTTTAATAAAAGAATTATTATTTCTCACAGAGTTCTGTAAGTATTCCGCATGTTGATTTCGGATGCAGGAACGCGATGTTCAGTTTTTCTGCACCTGGTCTTGGAGCCTTGTCAATGAGACGTACGCCTTTGCTTTCGCATTCAGCCAAAGCATTGCTTACACCGTCTTCAATGCAGAATGCTACATGATGTACTCCGTGATTGCCTTTGTCGAGCCATTTCTGTATTGTACTGTCGGGTGATGTTGGCTCGAGAAGCTCGAGTTTTACTTCTCCGCATTTCAAGAAAGCTGTTTTAACCTTCTGGTCTGCAACTTCTTCGACTGCATAACATTTCAGTCCTAATACATTTTCAAAATAAGGTAAAGCCTCTTCAATGCTTTGTACGGCTATTCCTAAATGCTCTATACGTGAAATTTTCATATTTTATAGGTTTTATAAGATGTGCAAATATACATATAATTATTTAATGAAACAATAATTTATAGCTTTTTAATTTTTTGTATGATTTAATGTTACTGCAACATTTTGACATGGTCAATGTGTCGGAATTGCACTTTAACTTCTGAAATGATGACACTTTGTCGTCTATTCGGCTTTTTGCTGTTTATTGCTGTCGCTATTTTTTGTCTGTCTCCTGAATTCTGCACATGTGAGCGCTGTTGCCATTGCGACATTCAGGCTGTCTGCTTTCTTGTTCTTTTGGTAACAAGGTATGAATAGCGATCTGTCAACCTTTGACAATATCTGTTGGGATATTCCGTTGCCCTCATTTCCCATGATTATAATTCCTGTTGGAGTCAGCTCCTGTGCGTATATGTCGGTCCCGTTTAATGCTGTTCCGTATACCAATGCATTAGCCGGTTTATTTTCTATAATTTCGTTCAGGTCTGTATAAATTATGTTTACATGAGCGATACTTCCCATTGTTGCCTGTACTACTTTAGGATTATAAGCGTCGGCAGTATCGTTGCTGCAAAATATTGTTGAAATGCCAAACCAGTCGGCTATTCTTATGATAGTTCCGAGATTGCCCGGATCTTGCACTCTGTCAAGTGCAAGGCAGAGTTCGCGTTCACATATACTGATATCTAGAGTATGGGTAGGTATCTTGAATATTCCCATCACTTGCTGTGGATGCTGTAAGAAGCTTATTTTCTTTAGCTCATCGTCTGTCACCGTCACGTCTTGTGGCCTTGCGCTTTTGTTGTTAGCTTTATACCATTCTTCTGTAGCAATAAGGCGTTCCGGATTATATATCTCCGACAAGTCTCCTACAACTTTAGGGCCTTCTGCCACAAAGACACCTTCTTTCTGTCTGTTTTTCTTAAGTTCGAGTGAACGTATATATTTAATGAGATTTTTTGAAATCATGGTGTTGACGGATTTATTGTTATATGGTGTTTGTGTCTGACATTATATTAAATATAAATAATCTTTTACGCAAATCTTTTCAGACCGGTTGGCCTAAACTTATTGCCGTTATACCAATTTCATTGTAATAACGTTGGCAAAAGTACTAAAATTTTATTATTTTTGCAACTTGAAATTTGCATTAAATGATAAAACAGGTATCTAAATATATTTCTTTATTTGTTTCGCTCTTGATTGTCGTGCTGGTGCTGTCAGGGTGTTCTGCATCGAAGTTCATACCGGAAGGAAAGTTCCTTTTGGATGATGCAGAGATAAAGTCTGATGTTAAGGACGTCAATCCAGACAGACTTAAGGCATATATAAGGCAGAAAGGCAATTCAAAGTGGTTCTCCCTGTTTAAGATACCTCTCGGCACTTATGCGTTGTCCGGCAAGGATTCCACTAAATGGATAAACAAAAAACTTCGTGATTTAGGCGAAGACCCTGTTTTGTTTGACTCTCTTCAGACAGCCATGACATGCTCCGATTTGGAGAATGTGCTGCATGGTCTTGGATACCTTAGGGCTACCGTAGATTATAACCTCGACTTTAAAAAGAAAAAGAAAGTTGTTGTTGTGTATAACCTTCATCCGGGTCCTTTATATCACATAAGTTCTGTCAGTTATGATATTCAAGATGATAAAATTGCGGAATTCTTGAATACGGGTGAAGAGGGAGGCTTTAAGCCTGGATTACGTGTAGGTATGCCTTTCTTGACAAACGAACTTGACAATGAGCGAAAGGCACTGACAAAATATTTAAATAACAACGGATATTATAAGTTTCATAAGGATTTTATTACATATTCAGCCGATTCGGTGCGGGGAAGCACCGATGTTGACCTTACGTTGCATTTGCATAAATATACCGCCAACAGCAAAAGTCCTGAAGAGGCACACACCCGTTATAAAATAAATGATGTTACATATTACAGCAATGACGAACGTAATTATGTGCCTTTGCGCCAGTCAGTGCTTGAAGAGAATACTCTTATAGAACCGGGAGAATATTTTAATTCGGAAGCACTTCAGAAAACATATAACAGATTCAGCCGTCTCCAGATTGTAAAATATACAAATATACGATTCAACGAACTTCCTGACAGTGATAAGCTTAACTGTGATATCGGTATCAGCACAAATAAGATAAACAGTGTAATCTTTCAGCCTGAAGGAACAAACACTGCCGGAGACTTTGGAGCAGCAGCATCGCTTACTTATGAGAATAAGAACCTTTTCAAAGGTGCTGAAACGTTTAGTGTAAAATTGCGCGGGGCTTTTGAGGCCATTACAGGTCTTGAGGGTTATCAGAATCAGGACTATGAAGAATATAGTCTGGAGACGAAACTTGTCTTTCCGCGTCTGTTGGTTCCGTTCCTTTCAAAGAATTTTAAGAGACAGTCGGCTGCCGTAACTGAGTTGACGGCCAGTTATAATATGCAGAACCGTCCTGAATTTCATCGCCGTGTTTTTTCTGCCGGTGTGAGATATCGTTGGGATGACGTTAAGCGCAGGCGTAGATATAATGTAGATCTTATAGACCTGAACTATATTTATATGCCATGGATTTCGAAAACATTTAAAGAAGAATATCTTGACGATGTGGACAGCCGAAATTCTATTTTGAGGTATAATTACGAAGACTTGTTCATAATGAAGCTAGGCTTTGGCATGTCGTACAATAATGGCGACGAGGCTTATAAGTTTAATATTGAGACAGCAGGAAATCTTCTTAACGGTGTTTCACGTCTGATCGGCAGCAGTGTAAACAGCGACAATCAATACACCTTATTTAATATTGCTTTCGCTCAGTATGTGAAAGGAGATTTCGACTATACCCGCATGTTCCGTTTTGATTCACGTAACAATCTTGCCTTTCATGTTGGTTTTGGTATTGCCTATCCTTATGGCAACAGCCGCGTCTTGCCTTTTGAAAAGAGATATTTCTCAGGCGGTGCCAACTCTGTGAGAGGATGGAGCGTTCGTGGACTTGGACCGGGAAAGTTTAAGGGGACAAACGGCTCTATCGACTTCATAAATCAGACGGGCGATATAAAGCTGGATATAAATCTTGAGTTCCGTTCTTTCCTGTTCTGGAAGATTTATGGAGCTGTTTTTGTTGATGCCGGTAATATATGGACATTGAGGTATTACGAAGAACAGCCCGGAGGACAGTTTGACATTAAAGATTTCTATAAACAGATTGCCGTTGCTTACGGAGTGGGCTTAAGACTCAATTTCGATTTCTTTATTCTTCGTTTTGATATGGGTATGAAGGCCATAAATCCGGCTTATGACACACAGCAGGAACATTACGCCATCTTCCATCCTGATTTTAGTCGCGATTTTGCTTTTCACTTTGCAGTGGGCCTTCCATTTTAATCAGCCACTTGCCGTCTCTTTTTACCACGTTGATGTTATATACTTCGTGTTCTGATATTCTTCCGGGACGTCCTATAGTGTCTATCTTAAAGACATTGTATGCGTCGCATTTCACTGTTGCCAGTGTGTCGTTCACATAGTTTACTTCATCGGTTTCATGCGTGGTGCTTTCAGTGTTATTGTTAATCACATCGATATCTTCCTGAAATATATTGCTTGCCATGAACCTTATCCATTTTTCCGATTCCGGAGTGCATAAGGGTATGGCTTCTTTCAGTTTAAGGTTAAAATAATTTGAGGCAAACTGGTCGGTCACCGATATTATATTTTCCTCGTCTTCCGACTGATAATGTTTTGTACAGGAACCGAAAATTAATAGACAAATGATAGTCAGGAAAGATATTTTCATATTGATTAATTTTCTACAAAGATACCATTTTTTTTTGTACCATGGTCAATTCTTTATAAATTTGCAGACAAAAAATATCAAGATGCTTAATTTTATATCTTTCGGTAGTGGAAGTTGTGGAAACTGTTATTATATATATACCGAGACATACGGCATACTTATTGATATCGGTATAGGAATAAGAAAGCTAAAAAAATATTTTCATGATTATGGCCTTAGTGTAAAAAACGTAAGGTATGTGCTGATAACTCATGACCATGCAGACCATGTTAAGTCTGTAGGCAGTTTCAGCAACAGTCTTGGTGTGCCTGTGTATGCCACGAAAGAAGTTCATGAGGGTATAAGAAGCAACTATTGTGTAAGGAAAAAGATAGATGCGGCAAACGTTCGTATAATAGAGAAAGGTAAGGACATCGTTCTGGACGATTTCACGGTGTCGGCATTTCATGTGCCTCATGACAGTCGCGACAATATAGGCTTTAAAATTAAGTACGAGAATACCAATTTCTGCCTGATGACAGATGTCGGGCATGTTACCGACGAAATGACAAAGGCTATTAATGACGCCGACTATTTGGTCATTGAGGCTAATCATGACGAAGAGATGCTGCGGACTGGCCCATATCCCGAATACCTTAAGAAGAGAGTGGCCGGCGGCAACGGCCATCTGTCAAACAGACTGTGTGCACAAAGTCTTGCAGCCAATGCCACGGGCAGGCTCAATCATGTGTGGCTGTGCCATTTAAGCGAGGAGAACAATCATCCGGAACTAGCCCGCAAGACCGTTGAAATGGGATTGGCAGGCTCAGGTAATCCTGATTTGGCACAGCTAAAGGTAGATGTGTTGAAAAGAAACAGCCCAAGTGGGGCATATATACTTAAATGATTAAATTGGATTGAAATGAAAAAGTTGTTTATTAAGGGTGCATTGTTATGCACCGCATTGTTTTTCACGGTTCAGGCCGACGCTCAGATCAGTTTGGGTAATATCCTGAAAAATGTAGTGTCTGGTGGCTCATCAGAAAAGACAACCACTGAGACAACATCTTCAGACAATTCAGGCGTTGGCGGCTTGTTATCGTCGCTTACGAGTATTTTCTCATCAAACAAGGTGGCTACAGAGGATAAAATCATAGGCACATGGGTTTATGAAGAGCCGGCAGTTGTGCTGTCAAGCGATGACATGCTGAAGAACATAGGCGGAAAGGTGGCTTCTTCAGCGGTAGAAACTCAGCTGAAGAGCAAGCTGGAAGGCTATGGCTTTAAGAAAGGCAGCGTGACCATGACTTTTGACAAGTCGGGAAACTTCACCCAGACGCTTATGGGAAAGAAAGTTACCGGTACATACACCATTGAGGATAAGAACATTGTGCTGAAGTACGGCGGCAAGATTTCACAGATAGTAGGAACAACACAGCTTGACGGCGACAATCTTCTTATCGTTATGAATGCGTCAAAGCTCCTTGAGTATGTAAACGTACTTGGTTCTGTGTCACAGAACTCAACACTTAAGACAGCTGCTTCGCTTATAGGCGGAATGGATGGTCTTGAGTGCGGACTGAAGCTGGTTAAGCAGTAAATTTCAGCTCTAAGAGGTGATGCCGGCATGGATATTGAATAAAAATAGTTAAATGTTTAGTTAATACGAGGCAAAATAACACTTATATCAGCTAAAAGCATTACCTTTGCGCCGCTATTACGAGTTGATAGCATAAATTCAAACCTAATTACAAATAAAAAATGGCAACAAAAATCAGATTACAGCGAGGTGGCCGTAAAGGTTATGCCTTCTACAGCATTGTCATCGCAGATGTAAGAGCACCACGTGATGGTAAGTTTACAGAGAAGATTGGTACATACAATCCTAACACCAATCCTGCTACGGTAGATTTGAATTTCGACCGTGCTCTCTATTGGGTTGAGACAGGCGCTCAGCCAACAGACACAGTACGCAATATCCTTAAAGGTGAGGGTGTTTATATGATGAAGCATCTTCGCGGTGGAGTAAAGAAAGGCGCTTTCGACGAGGCTGCAGCTCAGAGCAAGTTTGACGCTTGGAAAGCTAACAAGGTTAAGGGTCTTGACCAGATTCGTGAAAACGAGGCTAAGAGCAAGAAAGACGCTGCTGCTAAAGCTCTTGACGCTGAGAAGAAAGTAAATGAGGAGATAGCTAAGAAGGTAGCTGAGAAGAAGGCTGCTGCAGCTGCTGCTAAGGCTGAGGCCGAGGCTGCTGCAAATGCAGAGGCTTCTGCTGAAGAGGCGCCTGCTGAGGCTTAATTTTCTTAAAAAGAGATTTTAGAATAGGGCCGGCTCATCATTTGAGCCGGCTTTTTTGTTTTCTTTCTTCTGTTATGTCTTAGGGTCGTTTTACTTTTTTATTTTTGCTGTGCCTCCTTTTGGGGGATATGATGCTCGTGGCGTTTCTTTATCTTTGTTTTGATATAATGTTTTTTTCTGTTAAATTATGATGTCTGCTGTTTGAGTTGTTCCTGTTTTTTTATATTGTCTCGTCTATTGTCGTTCTTTTTGTATGGAAATTTCATTGTTACGTTGTCGCTGTTTTGTAAATATAATTCTCTGTTCAGACAGAAAACTTTTTATTTTTAACGCTCTCAGAGTGGCCATGCTCTCTGCAAACCAATGATTTTGAGCGAAAAACATCAAAAATAGTATATATTTGACAATATGCTGATATACAATGACTTACATTGTTTCTTGGTAAAGACAAGAAGAGTTAAAAAATATTACTATGCCGTTTGTCGGTCAAAAACGGCTCATTTAGCAAGGCAAACTCATGCTTTTATGTCTTGAATATGCATGAGCTTTAATTAAAAATGTGCCTTTTTATTGACTTTTGTGTATTCTAAATGTAAATATGTCTTAATATTTAACCTCTATGTAGATAGAAAATAAATGTATATTAACATTATGATTTCTAGATTAAAGAAAACTCATGTCCTGATTTTTTACCGTTTTCTTCATTTTGTCAGTTGTTGCTTTCTATTGAGTTTTTCTCTCTTTATATGAAATATTATCAATGTTATAAAAGTAAAATTCTTTTACTTCTTTCCGTCTTATGTAATTAGCATTGTTAATGAGTTTAATATGTCTTTAATCCGTATTGAGGCATGTATAATTTGTATATTCATTTATTCCGTCTGTTTATTGTTTCCAGTAGACATCTTGCTGTATGCCTTTATGGGCATTGTCTGCTGAGTCTGTAAAAATATCTACAGCAATTTGCTAATATAAAAAAAACAGCAGTTTGTCTTAATCCTTATAACTCCTTGAGGAATATACGGAGGCTTCTGTATTTTTGTCAAAATATGATGTTTCATGTTTATGCCGATGGCACGATTTTTGGTGATGAATTTATACGTGCGTTCTGGCCATAAAAAATATTGTTGGGCTTATTCGGCTTGTGCCAATATTCTGACATAATGCCGCGATGTGCTTTTAAGTGCTCCCAAATATATTGGGCGGATTGTGCCGTATGGACATTCCGTCATGCTATGGCTAAGTAAAAAATTACAGATTAATCAGTAGAATATGTTTAAGCAAAGTGTCAATAAAATATTGTTTTTTATAGTATCGTTTCTAGCGTGTTTGTCATCAGTAAGTGCAGAGGCTGCATCATCAGATCCTTTGTGGCTGTCGTCATGGCGTGCAGGCACGGTCGTGTCTGATTCAGATGTCAAGTCGGTAGGCATATCCCGATGCTTTGTAAGCGAAGATATTAGTGACAAGGTGTTCAAACGCATGTGGCTCAAGTCGTGGAAACGCAACTGCACGATGAAGCGCAGTCAGCTGTGCTATCTGAAGATGCTGCACCGTAATGCCAAGGGGCAGACACAGCTTGGCGAGATGGTTGTAAACAGGGCTATAGCCGGTAAGGTGTTGAGAATTTTCAGAAAACTTTATGATTCAGGTTACCGTATTGAACGTATGGTGCTCATTGACGATTATGACGCAGACGATCAGGCCTCGATGCGTGCCAACAACACTTCGTGCTTTAATTTCAGATTTATGACAGGATCAAAGACACGAGTTTCAAAGCATGGTCAGGGACTGGCAATAGACATTAATGCGCTTTATAATCCTTATGTCCGCAAGAACAGCAACGGCACATGGACTATTGAGCCGAAAGAAGGGCGCCCTTATGCTTTCAACCGTGATAGGCGTAAGGATATTCCTTATAAGATAGACCGCAATGATCTGGCATACAAACTGTTTATCGAGGCCGGATTTACATGGGGTGGGGCATGGCGCCGTTCTAAAGATTATCAGCATTTCGAGATCAGCCTTTAGAGTCTTGGCATTTTTAGCAATTGCCGAAATTGCAGATGGTTTCAGCTTTTATGTCTTTTCTTTTTCGCAAGCATTTTATAATGTTTGCATATACATGGCTTTTTGAATGAGTTTGTCAATGTAATCCTCAAAGAAAAATATTTTATCTTTTCATTGTGGGGTGTTCGTTTTCTTTGTATTTTTGCTGTCTGATGATCGAATGTCATTAGAATGACGCCCAGGTGATTTGTCGTATGTTTGCAAGTGAACAGGACGTTTTCTAAGTGTGGGCTTGTCCGTTTTTTATGCATGGCAGTATTTGTTGCTGTTTGTTGAAACATTTAAAGTAGTTTTTTATTGAATATTTTGCGTATAGCGCGTGATGATTAATGTATTAAAATCGTTGTTTGTATGGCTGTGCTTTATTCCGGCAGCCATTCTCAATGGCGGGTTTCGTCAACACGTACTTGCAGAATGTATGGGCAATGCTTGTGCAATGGCGTTAAGCGGTGTATTGCTGAGTCTGTTTATATTGCTCATATCATGTTTTCTGTTGCCGCGTGTGGTAAAATTAAGCAGAAAAGAATGTTTGATAATAGGTGGATTATGGATGATTCTGACTGTAGTATTTGAAGTTGTCTTCAGCATGTCTGCAGGTCTTTCGTTCAGAGATATGCTTGTTGCATACAATCCTATGACTGGCAATTTGTGGTTGTTGGTGGTTTTGACAACATTTTTTGCTCCGTTATTTGTATATAAAATAAGACGTATCCAACAATATGGTGTTTATTAATAACTGAAGATACATTAAAATCTATTGATTGGAAGTATACAATATGTGCCTGGCTTGAAATACAGCATTGGAGATTTCTAGTCAATTGTGTTTGGTGAATAGAGTATTTACATTTTGCATAAATGATTTAGTATTAAATGATTGATAAGTTTTTTGAGACCGAACGTCTGATTCTCCGTCCTTGGAATGTGGATGATGCAGAGGCACTTTACAAATATGCGAGCAGCCCGCTGGTTGGGCCTGTTGCAGGGTGGCCGCCTCATACGTCTGTAGAAAACAGTTGTGATATTATACGCACTGTTCTTTCTGCTCCAGAAACGTATGCTGTTGTATTGAAAGCTACGGCGGAGCCAGTTGGAAGTGTCGGCATAATGTTTGGCAATGGAGTACATAGTGCGGATATGAATGAAGATGATGCCGAAATAGGCTATTGGATTGGTGTCCCATATTGGGGCCAGGGCCTGATACCTGAGGCTGTTAAACGTCTGCTTTGCCATAGTTTTGATGACTTAGGCGTAAAGCGGGTTTGGTGTGGATATTACGATGGAAATGTGAAGTCGCGTCGTGTTATGGAGAAGTGTGGGTTTACTTTTCATCATACAGAATTCGGAAAGATTTCACCATTGGGCGATATACGTACAGAACATTTTATGCTTATGACGTTAAGCGAGTGGAAAAATACAAGTAATAAAGAAAATGTCGCAGGATTTTGATATTAATGTATGGCTGGAGTGTTTCAGAGTTAAGCTTGTTTCACTCTTCGGCAGGCGTCTGCGCTTCTTCGGATTGCAGGGAAGTTATGGGCGTGGAGAGCAGACCGCCGGCAGTGATATAGATGTTGTTGTTGTCATTGACGGCATGAGCCGTCGTGACATATTTGCTTATCGCAATATGCTTGATACGATGGACCGCAGCAGCATGATTTGTGGATTTGTTGCCGGTTCGGAGGAATTGTGTGGATGGGAGAAGTCTGATTTGCTTCAGCTCTTTCTTGACACGCAGCCTATCATTGGTTCGCTTGACAGCTTTGGTGTCTTTTTCACCAAAGAAGATATACGCAGTGCAGTAAAGATAGGGGCATGTAATATTTATCACGCTTGTCTGCACAATTTTCTTCATGCGCGGAACAAGGGCGTTCTTGCGGAACTTTTTAAGTCGGCCAGGTTTACAGTTCGCATGAAACATTATTATGATACAGGCGACTATGTCGCTTCATTCAGCAGGTTGAATGATGTTGTTCCTGATGAAGACAGGCAGATTTTGCTCTGTGCTGCTTCTGTGGCTGACGGGTGCAACAGTGATTGCTTTGACGGGTATAGTCTGATGCTTGCAGACTGGGCCGGCGATATAATCCGGACAATGCATTAGATGTATAGAGTATTTAGATAAAAAGAAGCATTCGGAAAAAGGCGGTAGACATCATGGTATGGCATTAAGCATTTACCAGCGACTGATGTTGACACCTTTTCCCGAATGCTTCTTTTGTCGTTTTTGGGGCCTATTTGTCAGGCTCTCTTCATCTTAGCTCTACAGTTCGTTTTTGTATATTTCAGTCAAGGCGTCCTGATATTGGCGCTCAATGTCCATATACGTAATCATGTTTTTGTAGATGTTGTCGGCTTCCACGTAATACTCTGTTACGGAAATTTCTCCATTTTCAACCGCAGTGCGCAGCAATTTCAGTGTCTGTCGCATCAAAGGCACGTCGTACGCATCGGCCGAAGCTTTCAGCTGCTTCATCTGGTTTATCATAGTGCGTGCCGAGTTCTCGGCGTTAATACGTGCATTTGCATGTTGCATTACGGCTTCTGTCTGTCTTGCCTTTGCGATTTTTACCTTGTTCTTGCTTGAGAACAAAGGTATCGAACCTCCAATCAGGAAACCATTGCTTGCATTGTCGCCCTCAGTATTTCGGCGGTAACCTATCTCAAACTTAGGAATCCAACTCTGTTTGTTCACCTTCACATCCTGTTCTGCGGCAAGCACAGAAGCCTGTGCTGTGCGGACAGTCCAGTCTGTGGCAACGGCTTTTTCATACATCGTAACTTCGTCGTCAGCCGGGGCTTGTGGATATTCTGTCATGTTTACCTCTATCGGCAGTCCTCCGTTAAGAGCCTGCAGCTGTTGCATGGCATTGGCATGTTTGGTGTCAGCCTGAACAAGTTCTGTCTCAAGGTTCATCCTGTCGAGCTTTATTTTGTTAAGTTCAAGTGATGTGGCGTCACCGTTCTTGAATTTAAGTTCGAACATGGCCAACAGTTCATCGGCATTCTTGCGCCTTTCCTGCAGCAGTTGTTTCTGTTTGTTGTAGTTGATGATGTCAAGGCAGAGCTTCTTGGCATTGACCAGAATGTCGCGCCGTGCCGTCTGATATTGCATGTCGAGCACATTACGCTGCAGTTGTCCGGCTTTCTTGCGCGCTCCGTAAAGGGTAGGGAAGTCGAAACCCTGTGTAATGACTAGCTCTGAACTTGCGATACCGCTTGTTTCGCTCTGAAAGAATGGGCTGTATTCTATCGAGAGGTCCTCGAGTGTGTTTTGCGATTTGTTCTCTATGTCTGCAGCCTCATTGCCTTTGAGCAGCGCTTTCAGTTCCATGTTGTTCTGCTCAACGCTTTTCAGTACGGAGTTAATGTCTTGAGCTTTTGCGCTGACAACTGCGGTAAAGGCCATGGCGGCCAATATTATTTTTTTCATTGTTCCTTATTTTGGTTGTCTGTTTTGATAATATTCTTTCGGTTCATCCACTCATATACAATAGGAATGATGAATGCGTTGAGGAAAGTAGACGTGAGAAGTCCGCCAAGTATGACTTTCGCCATAGGGCTTTGTATTTCATTACCGGGCAGGCTTCCGCGCAGAGCCAGCGGTATGAGGGCGAGAGCCGAGCATAATGCTGTCATAAGTATAGGATTAAGACGGTCGAGTGAGCCTCTCATTATGCATTCTCTCAGCGGAAGATGTTCCTCTTCGCGGAGGGTGTTGTATCGGTTGATGAGCAACATTCCATTACGCGTGGCAATACCAAACAGCGAGATAAAGCCGATTATAGCAGGAATGCTGACTTCTCCTGTGGTAAGTACCAGCGCGAATACGCCTCCGATAAGTGCAAGAGGAAGGTTGAGCAGGATTACTCCGCTCTCGAGGGCGTTTCTGAACTGCATGTAGAGCAGCAGGAATATTACGACTATGCTGAGCAATGATGCCAGCAGAAGTACACGGCTTGCGTTTTGCTCGCTCTCAAACTGACCTCCGTATTCAACATGATAGCCTTCCGGCAACTTTATCTCTGAGTTTATGCGTTTCTGGATGTCGTTCACTACGCTGCGCAAGTCGCGTCCGCTCGCGTTGGCAGAGATGACAATTTTACGTTTTACGTTCTCGCGGTTGATGGTGTTTGGACCCATGGCAGATTTTACTTCTGCAACATTCGCCAACGGAATCTTGCGGCCGTCGGGCGTGTCTATCATCAGGTCGCGTATGCGTTCCATGTCGCAACGGTCGTGTTCGGCAGCACGTACCACAAGATTAAAGCTGCTGCCGTTGTCGTATACCTGTGATACTGTCTCGCCTGCCATGTTGACACGGACAAATGTGTTAAAGTCGGCGATTGAGATGCCGTAGAGTTTCAGCATGTCGCGTTTAGGCTTTATTTCGAGTTCCGGACGCTCAATCTGCTGTTCAACGTTGAGGTCGGCAATGCCGTCTACCGTACCTATGGCATCTTTTATCTGGTTGCCAATTTCAAACATCTTGTTAAGGTCGTCACCGAATAGCTTAATGGCAATGCTGGCCTGTGTACCGCTGAGCATGGCGTCAATACGGTGGCTGATAGGCTGGCCAATCTCGATGTTGGCACCTGTTATTACGGAAAGTTTCTTTCTCACGTCGTTGAGCATCTCTTCGTGCGAGCGGTCTTTCAGCTCAAATGGTGCCTCGATTTCTGACACATTTACGCCAAGTGCATGCTCGTCAAGTTCTGCTCGTCCTGTTTTTCTTGCTACAGTCTGTATCTCAGGTATTGACAGCAGGATATTTTCGGCACGACGTCCTATTCTGTCAGACTCTTCGAGTGATATTCCTGGTAAAGAACTGATGTTTATTGTAAGCGAGCCTTCGTTGAATTTCGGAAGGAAGCTATGGCCGAGAGTAAAGAACAATCCAAGAGCAGCAACAAAAAGTATTGCCGTTGAGGCTACTACCGGACGCTTGTGGGCAAGTGCCCATGTGAGCCAGTGTTCATAGTGCTTCTTGAGCCATACTGTTACGAATGCTTCTTTTGGCATGCCCTCTTTGGTGTCGCGGCCTAGCAGATAGCTGCACAGTACAGGCGTGAGCGTGAGTGCAACGATTGTTGATGCCACTAGTGCCACGATAAATGCCACGCCGAGAGGTATGAGCATGCGTCCTTCCATTCCGCTTAGATAGAACAGCGGGATAAAGCTTACGATGATTATTGCTGTTGAGTTGAGGATAGGCATTCGCACTTCGCGTGATGCGTTGTATACAACTTTCAGCACCGGAAGCCGTTGTTCCTTTGGCAATGCTCTGTTTTCGCGCAGATGTTTCCATACATTTTCAACGTCCACTATGGCATCATCGACAAGTGAACCTATGGCTATTGCGAGTCCGCCGAGACTCATCGTGTTGACGCTCATGTGGAAATAATGAAGAACAATGAGCGATATGAGCAACGATACCGGCAGTGTTATCAGTGAAATGACAGTGGTGCGGACGTTGGCAAGGAAGAGGAACAGCACTATAACAACAAATATAGCACCTTCGTAAAGTGACTGCTTAACATTGTTTATAGAGCTTTCGATGAAGCGTGACTGACGGAATATGTCGGTGGATACATGTACGTCAGCCGGCATATTCTTTTTAAGGTCTTTTAGTGCAGCCTCAAGTCTTTCCGTAAGTTCTATGGTGCCGGTGTCGGGCTGTTTGGTTACGGTGAGTAATACTGCTGGTTTTCCTTTCTCAGAAGCTGTTCCGAGTTTCGGAACCTGCGGTCCGGTCTGTACGTCTGCCACGTCAGCAAGGGTTATTGCATCGCCGTTGACTGTCTTTACGACGGTATTGCCCATTTCTTTTACGTCTTCTGTCGACACAACGCCACGAACGATATACTCGTTGCCATATTCATATATCACGCCTCCATTGGTGTTGCGGTTCATCTGGTCAGTTGCGGCCATAACTTCAGCCAGTGTCACTCCGTAATGGTTCATTCTGCCGGGATGAAGTAAAATCTGATATTCCTTTATGTCGCCTCCTAATACAGCTACTTGCGACACGCCTCCCGTAGACATCAGTCGGGGGCGCACCGTCCAGTCTGCCAATGTGCGCAAGTCGGTCATTGATGTGCTGTCTGCCGTAAGGCCAACGATGAGAACCTCTCCTAAAATAGACGACTGCGGACCTAAGGTTGGCTGCCCTACGTTGTCGGGTAGAGTCTCGTTTACTGCAGCAAGTTTCTCTGAAACAATCTGGCGTGCCAGATAAATATCAGTACTCCAGTCGAACTCAACCCATACAACAGAAAATCCCGTCGTTGAAGAAGACCTCACACGGCGTACATGCGTGGCTCCGTTCACAGCTGTTTCGATAGGGAATGTTACAAGTTGCTCCACCTCTTCTGCCGCCATGCCGTTGGCTTCGGTCATGACAACTACAGTAGGGGCGTTAAGGTCAGGGAATACATCTACCTCGGTTTGCCCTGTTGTGTAGATGCCTCCAATAATCAACAGTACCGCTGCAACAAGTATAAGCAGGCGGTTTTGCAGTGAGAATTTTATTATTTTGTTCAGCATTGCTTATCCTTGGTTTAGTGTTGATGCGAATGTGCGGGCAGACTAGTGCTGGCTGATGCCAGTCTTACTTGAGTGGCGCCCTTGGTAACTACTTTCTCGCCGCCTTTCAGGCCGCTTTTTATTTCAACTCTCTCACCGTCGGTTTCGCCTATTTCCACCTCACGGCGCTCATAGCAAGTGGCGTCTGTCTGTATATAAACAAAGTTTACTCCGTTCTCGTCGGTAAGTGCAGACACTGGAACACTTATTACTCCGGGGCGTTCTGACGTCAAAAGATAAGTCTCAACGAATGCTCCCGGCATGACGTCGGCCTGATTGTTGAACTCGAATGTTACGGGAATATAGGGTGATCCGTCGCCTGTTGACTTGCCGGTGGCAACAAGACGGCCGTTCATTGCTCCTATGTTGTATATTCTGTCGCTGTATGCTGTCTTAAACTTAGCCGACTTGACTGTACCCAGTATCGAGTAATATCGCTCTGGGACATTGGCTTTTAGATATAGCTTGCGTGTCTGGGTGACGTTCATCATAGGCTGTCCGACGCTTACATAGTCGCCCTCTTTTACAAGACATGTCTTTACATATCCGCTTATTGGCGATGTTACGGCCACTCCGCTTCCGCCTTTGCTTCCAGAGAATGCCTCGTAGGCAATCTTTGCAGATTCGTAGTTGGCTCTTATGCTGTTGAATTCTTTCTGTGTTACGATATTGTCTTTCACTAACTTTGCTGCGCGTTCATACTCCTTCTTTGCTGTCTGATATGCGATTGCAGCCTGTTTTGCCGGATTATCCTGAAGTTTGTCTGCTGAGATGGTGAACACTGTTCCTCCTTTGCTTACGGCTGTTCCTTCTGTTATGCCGCGTTGAAATCTTACTATACCTGGCACGGTTGCCACTATTGTGGCTTCATTGCCGGATGCTGCAAGAATCTTGCCTCCGGCCGGGATAACTCCGCTGAAGTTGCCCGGCTTGATAATCTCGGCAACTATGCCTGCCTGGTGAGCCTGCTCCGGACTAATAACAATTTCGGTTGAATGGCCTTTTTCTTCACCTTCGTGTGCGTCTGCCTCTTCGCTGTGTGTGTGTTTGTGCTGACATGAAACCATGACCAGCATGCTTAGTACAGATGTAATTAAGATGTTTTTCTTCATGTTTATTTTATGTAGCTTTATTAATAATGTTTTGTCATATTTATTATTTATGCAAAAATAACGTAAAATGGATGCAACTTAGTTGCAATTGCGCATTTTGGAATATGTATGTTGCAATATGTCCTAAATTTATTGTCTTTATGCAGATGTCAGAGTCATTGAAGTTATGAATGATATGGAGAAAACGTTTGACGGAATAGACGATGTAACAGTTTACAGATGTTATGAAAACTAATGGAATACCAAATTGTCTGTATGGGATATCTGTCAGTGAATACATTTGTCCGTAAACAACAATTTTCTTTTGTTCTTGTTGTGTCGTTAAAAAATATGCTATAACTAAATAAAATATATTTGTTGATTTTGTCCTTTAATGCCGGAATAACGAATAAGTTTTATACCTTTGTTCTTAGATGTATTTCTGTAATAAAAAACAGAAACATCTGTTTGTGTTAAGTTGTGGAATGAAAAATAATGATAATGCAATGAAAATAGAATGTAAATTTCGTACTGCTACGATGAAAGACATACAGGAGCTTAAAAAACTTTTTTGTAATACTGTTATGACAGTTAATCGTCGTGACTATACGGCAGAAGAAGTGGCAGACTGGGCGTCGTGCTGTGAAAGCGACGGACGTTGGGAACAGTTGCTTTCTACTTTGTATTTTATTGTTGCTACTGATGTTGAAGGCCAGATGCTTGGTTTTACAGCCCTTAGAGGGGATGGCTATCTTCATTCAATGTTTGTGCATAAAGATTACCAGCGTCAGGGCATCGCAACGGCTCTGTTGCAGAAAATAGAAGCTTATGCATCGGAGCATGGAATAAAAGAAATGACATCAGAGGTGAGTATTACTGCCCGTCCGTTTTTTGAACACCATGGTTATAAGGTTGAGCGTGAGCAGCGTGTTCAGGCCAATCGTATGATTATGACAAATTTTATGATGCGAAAAATAATATAAGATGGATGTTTCTATTGTAGTATCGTTATTGCCATTATTCTTTTTGCTGCATGAGTTGGAGGAAATAATAATGGTGCGTTCATGGTTGGATAAAAATCAGGCTGCTTTACGTGAGCGTTTTTCAAATCTGGGACATATTATTGTGTGGATGGAACAAATGACCACCAGAAGGTTTATAGTTGTTGCTGCTGAAGAATTTATTATTGTTTCATTATGTACATTAATGTGTCTTTATTTCGGCAAGATTGTTGTATGGTATTGTTGTCTGGCGGCATTTGCGATTCATCTTGTAGTACATTTTATACAGTTCGTTGTGTGGAAAGGATATATTCCTGCCATCTTTACAACAGCGTTTTGTTTGCCATATTGTTTTTGGGCAATGATTAAAACATATTCATTTTTTTCCTTGTACGAAATGTTTGTTTATGCGTTTATAGGCATTATCTTATGTGTGCTAAATCTTATTGTAATGCATATGATTGTAAAAAGACATAGCCAATGATAATGCGCTCTATATTTATCGGGTGATCCGTTCGCATGATATATAATGAGTGATAATAAATAAAAAAGTCCGCAATCTTAGATTGCGGACTTATATGTTTTCTGGCGGTGCGTACGGGACTCGAACCCGTGACCTCCTGCGTGACAGGCAGGCATTCTAACCAGCTGAACTAACGCACCCTGAGATGAGAATACCACTCTTTTGAGAGCGGTGCGTACGGGACTCGAACCCGTGACCTCCTGCGTGACAGGCAGGCATTCTAACCAGCTGAACTAACGCACCATTAGGTATCTGTCTCAATTGCGGTTGCAAAGGTATGAATATTTTTTTTATCTACCAAACTTTTTGGCGATTTTTTACAAAAAAAGTTGCATTAGCAGTGCATTATGGTATTTTTTGCCATCGAAGAGCCAGTCTTTCAGCTCATTTGACTTTATGAATCCACTCTTCTCAAACAGGGCTAACGACCTCTCGTTATCCTTGTTTATGCACGCATAAAGCTGATGCAGGTGTAGGATGTTTGCGGCGTAAGCTTTTATTCTTGTTATAGTGGCCAGGGCATAGCCTTTGTTTCTGTAGTCTTGTTTTATTACTATGCCTACCTCTGCTCTCATGTTCTTAGGGTCGAAGTTTATTATGTCAACTATTCCCACAACGTTATGATGTTCGTCTTCTATCATCATCCTTACCTGCTTATCGGCGTAAATGTCGTTTTTTGCATTTGCGACGTAGTCATATAGCACGTACCTTGAGTATGGCACGTTCGTTGTGCTAACGTTCCAAACCTTAGTGTCGTTCTCGATGGTATACAACACGTCGAGGTCTTCCGGCTCTATCGCCCTGAGATGTATTGTCGGTAGAATGTCTGTCATCAGGCTATTATCTCGTTGTCTGTTATTATTATGTTGAATCTCGGACTGTATGTGCCGATTTTTACATTGGGCTTGCTGTTTTTAGAGAATAGATTAAGAATGTCTTCATATCTGCATAAGCCTGTGTCATAAACAAGATATACGGGCGTCTTGCAGCTGATGTTTTTTACGGCTTCGGCATGTGCAGCCGGGTCTGCCGGTGTCTGCGTTACTATATATTGTGCGTCCAGGCCGTTACGGTCGGCGAGGCTTCGGCATCTTGATATTGATTCTTTTGTAGAAATAAATATGTAGAGTGGCGACTTGCGTCTTCTGTCGGGCATGAATCCCAGTGTCTTCTGTATATGCTCTGACGTAGTCTTTATAAGAGCTGTTGTGGCTTTAAGATATATTGCAGCTTTTATAGGCATGTTCAGCCAGATGCTGAGATGGCCATAGTGCTTTTTGAAGAAGATGAGCATGGCCTCGTAGAACACGTGTACATATTTGAACGATGACTTCTGCGTGCTTTCTCCTTTGTAATGCAGTATCTTTGTTGGCAGATACCAGTTGTCGAAGCCGCTCTTCAGCAGCCTGTATGACAGGTCGATGTCTTCACCGTACATAAAGAAGTCTTCGTCGAGCAGTCCTGCCTTGTCAAGTGCGGTGCGCCTCATCATCATGAAGGCTCCGCTTATTATCTCAATCTTGGCCGGTTCGTCCCACGGAAGATATCCCATGTAGTATTTTCCCAGTTTCTTATGTGTGGGATATTTGGCACACAGTCCGCACATCTTGTAGAAAGCGGTCATCGGTGTCGGCAGTCCGCGCCGGCTCTCCATGGCGTCGCTGCCGTTGCATTTCAGCATTCTTACGCCCAGTCCGCCCGCATTCTCATGTTCGTCCATGAATCTGATGCACTCTTTCAGGGTGTTTTCTCCAACAATAGTGTCGGGGTTCAGCAGCAGCACGTATTCGCTCTTTGTGCGCCTTATGCCCATGTTGTTGGCTTTTGCAAAGCCATGATTGTGATTGCAGGCAATAAACTTCACACCGCGGTTCTTGCCTTTAAGCTTCTTCACGGTGTTGTCTTTTGAATGATTGTCGATTACGTATATTTCTGCGTCGATGCCCTCAACGGCTCTGTATAAGCTGTCGAGACATTGCTGAAGATAGTGTCTTACGTTGTAGCTGACGATTATTATTGCAAGTTTCATTTCTTGTAGCTTGTTTCAGATATGCATCTTGCCATTGTAGGGTTGACGAAAATCAGACAGATAAGTCCGATAATTGCCATATAGCCGAATGCCACGTTCATGAACAGGTAATAGAGCAGGGTGTTGGCCACCATCGGGACGCAAAGCATCATCATGCGTATGCTTCCCCAGCGGAGCAGCTCTTTTTCTGGCTCAGCCTGTAGCTTCATGCTGATCTTCTTGACCTTGAACAGCCTCAGTGACGCAGGAATGAGGCATATTGTAATGACTTCCATTAGCGACACGGTAAGAAATTCGGCGTTCTTGCTTGCTGTCAGGTCTCCCGGCAGCAGCGTCTCGGTTTCAAATATTGCGGTTATGGCCAGCAGCAAAGCTATGCTGACGTACATGATTACCGAGAGTATGTTTTTTGTTCTTTTCATTTTCTTGGTTAATATTTTCGCTTTAAGCAGTTCTCCGGCAGGTTGCGTCATCTGCTATTGTCTGCCGTCGAACGGCTGCCGGTTAATGATAGATCGTCCGAGCGTAACCTCGTCGGTGTATTCCAGCTCGCCGCCCACAGATATTCCGCGTGCAATCACGCTCAGGCGTATGTCGAATTTTGCCAGTTTGCGGTAGATGTAGAAGTTGGTGGTGTCGCCTTCCATTGTGGAGCTAAGCGCCAGAATCACCTCTTTTATCTTTCCGCTCTCAACTCTTTCTGCCAGCGAGCTTATCTCTATGTCGTTAGGACCTATGCCGTCCATGGGCGATATTACGCCTCCGAGTACATGATAAAGTCCGTTGTACTGCTGAGTGTTTTCGATGGCCATTACGTCTTGCACGTTTTCAACCACGCACACTGTGGTGTCGTCGCGCCTTGCGTCGGAGCAGATAGGGCAGACGTCCGTGTCGCTTATGTTGTGGCACACGGTGCAGTGCTTTATCTTATGCCTCATTTCGCTTATGGTCTGGGCAAACCTTTCCACTTTGTCCTTGTCCTGTCTCAGCAGAAACAGCACCAGCCTTAGGGCTGTTTTCTGTCCTATGCCGGGCAGGCTTGAAAATTCTGCCACTGCCTTTTCGAGCAATGCCGACGGATATTGTTGGGTCATACTTTGCTAAAATGTTTTTGTCGGCAAAGTTACTTCAATAGTAGTAAAATTCAAAACAAATTTATTTTTATTTTCCTTTGAATGTCTTTTGCGGGTTGCGTGGCTGCTGTTTTGTGCGCTGTGGCTGCCTGTTTTTCGCATTATTAACGTATTCTGCATATCGACTATTGGTGTCCGGCATGAAGAGTGTATCGTATATGAGGAATGCACACTTTCTTATTTCTTTACAAAATGCAGCTTTTTAAGCCTCTCAGACAGCCTCCGTATTAGCAGCTTGACTGTTTTGCTGTGTTTTAATCGAAAAATAGTGACTTTTGTGTATTTAATTGTAAGCCAGTGTGTTATGTGCTATTGTAGTCACGCATGCCACTTTCTGACTGCTGATATGTGCCCTTTTAGGTCGTAAAAGCATGTCTTTTGACTCGTAATTCAGTGTGTTTCGCATCGCATTTAAGTGTGTTTCAGCGGCGATATTGGCTGTTTTATGACAGCAAGTTGGCTTTTCTTGTGTAAAATATCCCCTGTTTTGTCATCTCTGTATGCCATTTTTGCATTTGTGATTGTCTGTTTCTGAAAAATAATTTGTCATGAATTTTTATTGCACACATGCCGGTCCGGCTGCGTTTTCGCGTATGCGCCGTCGTCATTGTGCCTGGGTGCATGCAGGGCCTTGTCTGCAGATTTTATCCGTTGCTTATATATAACATTGTGCCGGCGGTTGTATTTTTCTGATATTTTTATTACCTTTGCAAAGGTTTTTCATAAATTTATCGACGACTAAATGATAATAACAAAATCAGAATTTTCAGTGAGCAGTCCTAACATCCAGCTTTGTCCTAAAGACACAAAGCCTGAGTATGCGTTTATCGGACGAAGCAATGTTGGCAAATCAAGCCTTATCAACATGCTCTGCAACCACAAAAATCTTGCAAAGACATCGGCCACCCCGGGCAAGACTCTGCTTATCAACCACTTTATTATAAATAATGAGTGGTATCTGGTAGACCTTCCCGGCTATGGATTTGCCAAGCGCTCAAAGACGGTTCAGCAGAAGCTGGAGCAGATGATAACGTCTTACATCCTGCAGCGTGAGCAGCTCGTGAACGTGTTTGTGCTGATAGACATCAGACACGAGCCGCAGGCTATCGACATAGACTTTATCAACTGGCTCGGGCAGAGCAGCATACCGTTCTCGATAGTGTTCACAAAGGCCGATAAACTTAGCTCGTCTAAGGTGGCGCCTACGGCTGCCGCATATATGGACAAACTGAAGGAAACTTGGGATGAGCTTCCTCCTTACTTCATATCGAGCAGCGAGACAAAGCGCGGACGCGACGAAATTCTTGATTATATCGAAAATATAAATAAAACGCTTAAACAGTAAGGCGTAAATAATAAATAAAGACAGAAATGGCCGGTCAGTTACCTTATCTTGACATACAGAATCTTACTAAATCGTTTGGAGCCCATGTCCTGTTTCAGGACATATCGTTCAGTGTTGCCGAAGGACAGAAAATAGGTCTTGTTGCTAAGAACGGCACGGGCAAGTCGACGCTGCTCTCCATATTGACTGGGCGCGAAGGCTACGATTCGGGCAATATTATCTTCAGACGCGAGCTTAAGATTGGCTATCTGGAACAGTCGCCCAAGTTTGATCCCGACGACACTGTGCTGGATGCATGCTTTAATCATAAAGGAGATGAGGCGAAGATTCTGCGTGCGAAGCAGATACTTACACAGCTTAAGATAGATGACCTTGACAAGAAGATGGGCACTCTGAGCGGAGGACAGCAGCGCCGTGTGGCACTGGCAAACGTATTGCTGACCGACCCGGACATGTTTATCCTGGATGAGCCAACCAACCATCTTGACCTCGACATGATAGAATGGCTGGAAGGCTTCTTTGCCCGTGGCAACAAAACCTTGCTCATGGTTACCCACGACAGGTTTTTCCTCGACAAGGTATGCTCGGTGATATTGGAACTTGACGACAAGAAAATATACACCTATCGCGGCAACTACAGCTATTATCTCGAGAAGCGTCAGGAGCGCATAGACAACACGCGCGCCGAAATAGCACGTGCAAACAATCTGTACAGAAAGGAACTCGACTGGATGCGCAGAATGCCCCAGGCGCGAGGCCATAAGGCAAGATACAGAGAGGACGCATTCTATGAACTTGAGAAAGTGGCCAAGCAGAGGATTGAGGACCGCCAGGTAAGGCTTAAAGTCAGAAACGTCTATATCGGAAGCAAGATATTTGAGTGCCAGTATATCTCCAAGAGTTGGTCGCCGGACAAGGTTATTCTCAAAGACTTTTACTATAATTTTGCCCGTTTTGAGAAAATGGGTATTGTTGGCAACAACGGCACAGGCAAGACAACATTCCTGAAGTTGCTGTTGGGGCAGGAGAAGCTTGACAGCGGACGCTTTGACATCGGCTCGACCGTACGTTTCGGATATTTCTCTCAGGAAGGCATGGTATTTGATGAACAAAAGAAAGTGCTCGACGTGATAACAGACATTGCCGACTATATCGACATGGGAGGCGGAAAGCATCTGTCAGCATCACAGTTCCTGCAGCATTTCTTGTTTACTCCCGAACAGCAGCACAATTATGTGTATAAGTTGAGCGGAGGCGAGAAGCGCAAGCTGTATCTGTGTACAGTGCTGATGAAAAATCCGAACTTCCTGGTGCTTGATGAGCCGACAAACGACCTTGACATACAGACTCTGCAGATATTTGAAGAGTATCTGGCCGACTTCCCCGGCTGTGTCATAATCGTAAGTCACGACCGTTATTTCATGGATAAAGTGGTAGACCATCTGCTTGTGTTCAAAGGCAATGGCGTAGTAAACGATTTCCCCGGAAACTACACACAGTATCGTGAGTGGTGTTCGCTTAAGAGCCGTGACGAAGAAACGGCGGCTAAAAAAGACAGTCGTCCAAGAGAAAAACGGCATCAGGAGCGCCGCAAGATGTCGTATAAAGAAAAGATGGAGTTTGCTCAGCTTGAGAAAGAAATAGCCGAACTGGAAAAAGAGCAGAAGGAGATAGAAGAGCAGCTTTGCAGCGGTAAGCTGCCGGTAGACGAATTGACTGAAAAAAGTAAGCGTCTGCCGTTGATAAAGGAAGAACTCGACCTTAAGGAATTGCGGTGGCTGGAGCTTTCAGAAATAGAATCTTAAATATTAAAATTAAGTTAAAATGAATAAGTCTTCAGAGTCGTTACTTCTTTTAATCAATATAAATTATTACTTTTGCATTAAATTTAAAAAATCATAATTTGTTTCCACTCGTGAAACGAATACAATCAATAAATTTCTTATATACGTAAACCTAATATGTATAGCAAAGACGAATTATTATCTAAAGATATTTCCGAGCTTGAAGAGATAGCAGAGAAAGTGGGTGCTAAAATCAAGTCTGGCGAAACTCAGGAAGAAATAATATATTCGATCCTTGATAAGCAGGCAGAAATTGAAGGAAACAAGAACCCGCTTGGCACGAAGCGTCGCAGAGTTCGTATTGTAAAGAAGGACACCGACCGTGTTTATTCTGTAAACGGAAAGGAAGGCGAAAACTTCGATTTGAAAAAGAATAAAGTTCAGGCTGAGACTCCCTCATTGTTTAATGATGCACCGGTTACTCCGCCCGCCAAGACACGTTCTAGGGCTAAGAGCAAGGCTGTTGCCGAACCGGTGGCTGAGGCTGAGCAGCCGCAGGCTGTTCCTGTTGTGGAAGAGGTTGTGCCTGTTGAACCGGAAAAACAGCCAGAACCATTGCAGCCTGTTGTTGATAATGTAGTTGAGGCTGCGCCTGAAGTTCCCGAAGCAATATCAGAGGATGTTGTTGAAGGTGTCAGTGAAAATCCTGAAGCAATAAGTGATGATATGCCGGAAGAAACAGATTTGGCCATTGTTCCTGAAGCTGAATTTGCAACCGCAGAAGCTCCTGATACTCAGAATGACAACTCAACAGATCTTATAGCACAGTTGCAGGCTAAGGTGAATGCACACAACGAAGTGGCTGACGAGAAACGTGAGATTATTGCATCAGGTGTATGGGAAGGCGATCCCGGAGACGGAACAGACTTTATTCCTATTGTAGACTTGCCGATTGAAGATCAGATGGCTGTGCCGCGATTTGATATGTTTGACAATCCGACAAGTCCTATGGACTTAAATAATGTTATGTATGCTCCTCAGATGGAGCCGGAAAGTGTACCGCAATTTGATTTTGAGGATATTATCACTGCCAACGGTGTACTTGAGATAATGCCTGATGGCTATGGATTCCTGCGTTCGAGCGACTATAATTATCTTTCTTCTCCTGATGACATTTATGTTTCTATAGCCCAGATTAAGCGTTATGGACTTAAGACTGGCGATGTGGTAAATTGCCACGTGCGTCCACCGCATGACGGAGAGAAGTATTTCCCGTTGACAAGCATTGATAAGATTAACGGCCGTGATCCTGCTGAAGTACGCGACCGTATACCGTTTGACCATCTTACTCCTTTGTTCCCGGATGAGAAGTTTACTTTGTGCGGTGAGCGTTCAACTACAAACCTCAGCACTCGTATTGTTGACTTGTTCTCGCCGATCGGTAAAGGACAGAGAGCGCTTATTGTTGCGCAGCCAAAGACAGGTAAGACAATCCTTATGAAGGACATAGCAAATGCGATTGCGGCAAATCATCCGGAAGCATATCTTATGATGTTGCTTATTGATGAGCGTCCAGAGGAAGTTACCGACATGGCGCGTACGGTTAATGCAGAAGTTATTGCCTCTACGTTTGATGAACCGGCAGAACGTCATGTAAAGATTGCCGGTATTGTATTGGAAAAGGCAAAGCGTATGGTTGAGTGTGGTCATGATGTGGTGATCTTCCTTGATTCTATCACACGTCTTGCACGTGCATACAATACGGTTTCACCTGCCAGTGGTAAGGTGCTTACCGGTGGTGTTGACGCTAATGCTCTGCAGAAGCCGAAACGTTTCTTTGGTGCGGCACGTAATATAGAGGGTGGAGGTTCGCTCACTATTGTTGCAACAGCATTGATTGACACAGGCAGTAAGATGGACGAGGTTATTTTCGAAGAGTTCAAAGGTACGGGTAACATGGAACTCCAGTTGGATAGAAGCCTCAGTAACAAGAGAATATTCCCGTCTGTTAATCTTGTTGCTTCAAGTACACGACGTGATGATCTGTTGCAGGACAAGACAACTCTCGACCGCATGTGGATTTTACGCAAGTATATTTCTGACATGACGCCAATTGAGGCTATGAATACAATTCATGACCGTATGGCTCGTACTTATGATAACGATGAGTTCCTTGCAACGATGAATTCATAAATATTTTAGAGGTACTTGTATTCTTATTTAAAAGTTTTTCCTAAAAAATTTTGTTATAAGAATTATTTTGAGTACCTTTGCATTCGATTTAGGGGTTCCGTAGCTCAGTTGGATTAGAGCAACGCCCTTCTAAGGCGTGGGTCTTGGGTTCGAATCCCAACGGAATCACAGAAAGGACACTGTATTAAGTGTCCTTTTTTGTTGATAATCAGCGGTTTACGATGTAATCGCTATTTGATAGTAATTCCGAAGGTAGAAAATATTGGTATCGTTTTTTGCTGATTTTTGCCGTTTTTTGCCAATATGTTCTACTTTTGTTCTACCTTTGTGTTCTACCAAAGTACGATTAGTTATGACAGATTATCCTACCACACGATTCGTTTTCGATAGAAAAAATACCGCAACAAATGAGAAAAAGGCGTTGATTCAAGTTGAAATCCTTTTTCAAAGAAAGAAGAAATATATAAGTACTGGTGTTAAAGTTTTTAAAAATCAGTATAATAAAAAAGAGTTTGTATGCAATTGCTTTGAAATGGTTGCGCTTAATAAGCGTATAAATGCAGTTAAAGAGCGTATAGACAATTTTATATCTTCGCTGATGGAAAAGAACGAACCTTTTACATTTGAGAAGTTAGAGAGCTTTCTGGATTACGAGGATAAAAAGGAAATGAAGTTCCTGGAATATATCCTTATGAGAATTGATCAAAGAAATGACATTAGAGATTCTACAAAGAAGAATCATAAGAAACTCATAAATTCATTGGAACAGTATGGCAAAATCATTTATTTCTCCGATCTGACAAAAAAGAATATAATCGGATATGACGAATTCCTGCATCAACAGAATATAAAGCAGACAACAATTTGTTCTTACCACAAATTTATGAAAACATATATTCATGATGCTATCAAACATGAACTCATATCAGCAGATCCTTACATCGGAATAAAAATAGTCAAAGGTGAGAGCGAGATAGGTAGATTCCTGTCAGAAAAAGAATTTCAAGCACTCAAGGCTGCAGAACTGCCGACAGAAAGTCTTAAAAAAGTAAGAGACTTGTTTGTAATACAATGCCTTACAGGATTGTCATTTTCAGATTTAATGAACTTTGACTTTTCCAGAATAGAGGAAATTGATGGACACCATTACATTAATGCAAAGCGAAATAAAACCGGAATAGAATTTTGTGCAGTGCTATTGCCTGATGTGATGGAAATTGTGAAACGATATGGTGACAATCTGCCAAAATTTTCCATTCAACAATATAATATGAGATTGAAACTTATTGCTGATTATGCCGGGATAAATAAAGATATTGCAAGCCACTGGGGTAGAAGGACCTGCGGGATGTTACTTTTAAATAGAGGCGTCAGCATGGAAGTCGTATCAAAAGTTTTGGGGCATTCTAGCATAAGAACTACTGAAAGCGTATATGCTAAATTACTTCCTAAAACTATCGTCAGAGAGATTACGGATAAAGTTCAATAAAATCAGGGCTGTGTAGCAATACTATTACACAGCCCTTTTATAGCTTACTTTTTTAGTTTGTATACCATACATCCCATTACAATCAAGACTATTATAATGATAATGCTTATAGCCCATCCTCCAACATTCAATTTAAGCTGTTCCCATTTACTCAGTTTGCATTCAACAGGGTAGGGGACATTTATTGTATATGAACGCAATATGGCCACCGTGTCATATTTTACCTTGTCACGATAGACGTACTTCCAAACGACCTTATCCTGATATATGGTATCTCCAGCTATCCATCTGTTGACGAATACGCTGTCTCGTTGATATATGCTGTCACGCTGGTATCTGTCGACATAAATACTGTCGGTTCTAACAGTCTCCACAGGCACATACTGAACAGATTTGCATCCTGCCAACGAACTCAATATGATGTAGGGGATAATGAGATATAACAACCTTTTAACCATTCCCATAACTATATACCTTTATATTCTGTTATGGCATCAAAGCAAGGACATTCCTTTATCCTCTCCCATGAGTCAACCTTGCCGTTATGATTGGTGTCAGGGCTGATATCCCTGTGACCGAGTATCTGAGCCTTCGGGTAACGGCCCCTCAACTCCTTAAGCAGCTTTACAAGGCTTGCCTTCTGGGCTTCCGTCCTGTTGTCCACCGCCTTGCCATTTGCGTCTATACCACCCATGTAAGCAATATTGATTGATGTCGAGTTGTAGCCCTGTACTCCGTTGCTCACTTTTTCCTCTCCGAGCATCTGTTTTATCGTGCCATCAGGCATGACCACATAATGGTAGCCGGGGTTCTTCCAGCCTTTGTTCTTAAACTCTTTTCTCAAATCCTCTATTGTCTGCTTCTGACTTCCTGCAGTACAATGTACAAAAATTCTTTTAATGCTTCTCATAACTTTACTTTTTATCTATTTCATCAAAACCGGCTTCCAAGGCTTCACCTATGTCTTTGTTCTTGCGCTTTGCGAAAGCAACGACAAACGCCCTGAAAAAACCCTTAATACTCTTTTCTTCAATCCTTACCCCATGAAGCCAAAAGAAATGACCAAAGAAAGACTTTGCTTCACAACCAACAGCAATACAAGTGGCTACAAAACCACCCATCATGTAATCAACGCCGATAGGCTTAAGGAGAGCCATTCCTATAAACGATCCAATACTCACCCACATTATGTAGTCCATCAGCTTATTGATTGACCTTCTGATAGCCCTTGACGTGCGCCACTTATACTGCGACATCACTATCTTGTCTCCCTTTTTCTTGGCCATATTGAACCTCTTGCTGCTTTCGCCCCAACCATAGCGGAAGTCAGCTAATACACATAAAACCAGCGTCGCCAAAAACCAGCGTGCATCATATATCACGGCAACAAGCTCGTTGCCCATCATGGCGAACGTAAACATTCTGGTGCCGCTGTTCATATAAATATCTTGTTCAAACATATCAGTAAATTTATTTAGATATTAAATTATAACTTCCTCAATCGCAGCAATCTGGCCCAGTGTCCAGTCGTTGCTGGCAACAAGTTTTCCGAATACATGCTCTTTGAGCGGTTCATAATCCAGTTCGTTCTCTTTCAGGCCCTCGTCCTTCAGACATTCGGAAATCTTGTTGTTGTAGTCGTTAAAGTATCTGTTTATCTCAATACGCTCAGACTCACTCAGAGTTGTCTTTTCGCCCTCCGCCTGCCACTGTTGTGCCTTCTCCAGCATATAGTCGTGATTATCGCCTTTCAGTTTGTCTTTGGCAACTTTTTTAAAGTCTTCAAAATTCGTTACTACCGGTTTCAAGGCACGGATAATCTTAATCATTTTGAACTTGTCGCAGTCCTCCATCTTTGTGAGTTTTGCGTCACTTATGAGGTTATAGACGCTCAGGATTTTCTCTGTTGTTATCTTTTTCATGATTTTGTTTATAAAGTTTTGATTAAATTATTTTTATCTTGACATACAAATTATAGTTTGTATTATTGTTCCACACTCACGGGTGTCCCGTTATTGGTAAGATCAATTCGTGTATATTGAGATGAAGGCGAAATCATTACGGTTACATCCAATATATTATCAGAAACAGCGCCTTCGAGGTTAGCATCCGCGTTGTTATATTCTACATTCTGGATTATCGGCATACCTCGCATCCATTGTATGTTGCTTTCTCTGTTAGCGTCTTCCTCTGTGGGATAGGCCGGGAATGTGATATAGTTAAATTTATCTCCAAGTATCAATGTCTTGTTTGATGTGCCGATCATTCCTGCACCCTCATTGTATGCCAAGGCGTAGACGAGATTTATCTCTGTCAGTTGTCCTGTATTGCTGTCCTTTACCTTGCCCTTCTGTACGATTGTGGCACGTAAAGAATCATACGCAGTGCTTCCGCTTGTGAGTTTAACGGTAACTTTTGAGTCCGGGTTTGAAATTTGTTCAACAGTCTTTCGGAAAGAGAAAATGTTTCCGTCGCTGTCTTTGTAGTACCATGTCTTGCCCCAATCAAGGATGTTTTCTGCTTCCAGGACATACGTAAATGTACCCGTGAAAATCTTGATATTATGGCCATATCCTTTATATCTCCTGTAGATGTGCATATCGGGAGTAAGAAGGGCACTGTATTTTGTCATGTTCTCCCAGTTTGTCTCCCCTGCTGATGTAGAAAGAAACAGGTACACATCTATCGTGTCTGACTCTGATATAGTCTGGCCGGCGCCTCCGTTCTCAATAGATGAGCCGTTGTTAATGACAACAGGTATAGCCCAGCTATCTCCATTATTAGCGCTCAAAGCAACGGTACTAACGTATGCTGATGTTATTCCGCGGGTAATATTCTTGATGATTATGCCTATATATACTGCGCTCAGATGCAGTATGTCGCAAATGTCCGACAAGTCAAGTTCGCCTTGCTCTCTGTCCGGCATGTCAACCCCAAAATAGGTGAAGTTGTCAGCTGTCAGTTCTGTAGGAAGGTTTACCGTGAACGGCGGCCTTGCGTCATGCCTATATCCCACAAAATCGGTAAGTCTGAAAGGAAAGTCAGGATGTGCTGCAGAAGCATCTTTGCCTGTCGGACCGTTATATCTCCACACAGCCTCGCTATTCTGGTTGCCGTTACTTCCCATATCTGCAAGTTCACTTATGACAGGTACCGTGTATGCCGGCTGGTCTCCGTCGCCATACCACCAAGGCTTATGCGTGCTTGATTGCGGGGTACCGTTCCAGTCCGAAGAACCTTTTAAGGTGTCTTCCGGGAACATAGCACGCAACGGCACAGGCTTGAACTTTGCCCACATGTTGATGTTGGCGTGCGTGCAAAGAGTGCCCACGTCATTTGATGCCGAGCCAAGGACAGATCCGACATCCCTTGTGTTAAGCGGGGCAGATACGATGTTTCCTTCAATTATTCCCATTTTATTCCGTAATTCATTTCCAACTCCATGTTTTCTCAATCTCCGCCAGCCTTTTCTCCAGTGCGGCGATCACCTTTCTCTGCCTCTGCAGTTCCAGCATAATCAAAGCGGTATAATCTACAGCTTTGTATCCATTGGCATCCTCTACAACAAGATTCTCAAGTCCAACTTTTTCTAAGTCTTGAGCTATGACGCCATAAGATTTTGTTTTTTCTTCATCGGATTTATAATTAAATTCAAAAAAATCAATATCCCTAATTTTGTCTATATCTTCTGATATAGATTTAATGTTTTCTTTAAGTCTTATATCTGAACTATTGGCGTGAGATTTTGCTGTTACTGTTCCTGCAAACATTGCATTACCATTTGCATATATACCAAACTTAGCCCCTGATGCCGTATTATGCAATATTCCTCCTGCACAAAAGATTGCATAATAACCAGCATTATCTGTTTGTGTATAATTACCGACAACTAAACTATCCTGTAAAGCAAGTCCTTTATCAAAGGCAGCTCCTCTTAACGCAACTTGCCCATTTTTATTTATTTGTAAACCATTAATATCCAGGATTCCACTACTGCTTTCTATAATACGTGATGTATAATCAGCAGTGCTATTGCCATAGTGGAAATCAATAAATGGTGTTGGTGCATATAATTCAACACCTTGGCCTTTTGTTTGTAATGTACCACTAACAATCACTCCTGAATTAAACGTTGTAGAACCACTTACTGTTCCCCCACTTAATGGTAAATAAGTCTTTCCATTATGAGCAGAATATAGGCTACTTAATTGGCTTGCTTGAGTTTTTGTCATATAGCCATTTCTTGTAGAAGTGGCATCAAGCATAGTGACTTGTATGGTTTGAATTTTGGGCCTACTTGAATTTATGGGGTCGGTAGAAGTCACGTATGTCGCAACCAGTGGGGATACAAATTGAAATCCTACTTTGTTGCTAGTAATATTAATGTCGTGACTAACAGTATTGCTTGGAGATGTTACCGATGAACTCTTATTAAAGAATATATGCTTTAGAGTCGTATCTCCGTCTACAGAGTAGTCTGTTTCTTCCAGATAGCTCCCATTCCATATATATGTCTTTTTTAATTCTTCATCATAATATATGACTCCTGTTTTAGGGGTGATTCCGTTTGTGCCATCCTGGCTGCCAAAAGATGAAGAGGCCTTATATGCTTCTTCTGATGTCTGAGCCCAAGCAGCTTGACAACTTGTGTATACAGATGTTGATGCATTAGTGGCAACAAATCGTTTTTTACTCTTATCATAAACAACTTGCTTAGGATTTATAAGAGAAGTACCAACAGAAGCCATGGTCGTGCTTGATACCTGTTTTGTGAAGTATATAACTTCCTTCGACCTGTACAATAGCTGATCCTCTTCTACAAAACCGTTTTTATCAAGTCCGGCAAAGCCATTATCAGCCCCTTTTAAACTTTTCAGTTTATCCAGAAAGTGTGAAAGTCCTGTTAAATCTAAAAATTTCATAGGCAAGTTTTTAATGAAAGTGGAGCATTCTATTTTGATACCCTGCTTAAGGGTTGTTATGAGAATAGACTGTCTATTTCTGACTCAGAGATAGATCCGTAAGTCGTGTTGTTGTCTGTCCATGGGACATTAACGAACATAGCACCGTCACTACTCATTTGCACGTGATAATATTTGCCTGATGTAGTCGTTACTGTATTTATTGTAGGCTTTGTAATAACAGATGCAGGCTTAACAAGACCGGCCTTAGATGCCGTTGCGATACCATATGTAGTGTCCTGTGCAGGTATTCCTAGTGCAGTAATATCGTTTTTTGTAACTGCAGTTCCTTTTGTTACGTGTCCTTCTGAATTGGTTGTTATCTTATATAGCTTTTCTGTACTTAAAGCCACACCATTTGCCTGCGCATGGTTATAAGCTATCTTACCATAGTCACCCCTAAAAGCCGTACTTGATGTTTCTCCAAGCGCTAATTCCGAACCTGAAGCTACCAGTTTTGCGGATGAACCGGCATATCTGTAGTTCTTGGCATTTCCCAGATTGACATATATCACTCCGTCTTTAGGAGTAACCCCTTGACCCTGTACAGGAGTTCCATAATCGGTATAAACTCTAATTTTGTCTGTTTCTCCCCACGCTGAATAATATTCGGGACTTCCCAAACCGCCCTCCGGGGTTGTTGATGCAACAAATTTATCCTTATCACGCAAATAAACTATTGATGTAGGTTTACCTGTTGATGCCTGTTTAATCGTTATGCTGGCACTATTTGCAATCTCTGTTTCGAACTCTAAGGCATCATCCATGAACATAGGCAGCTGAGATGAAGGAACCTTTCCGTTTTCGTTAAGCGTGGCTACACCATTCTTAACCCCCATCTCACTGCGCTTGACCTGAGCGTCATTTGTCACATTGCCAAGTATGGTAGGATTGCTGCTTATCTTCTGCCCGTTAATTGTATAATTACCTACTGTTGTTTTTGCTGCACTTACAGCACCGTCTACATAAGCCTTTACTTTACTCCAAAAATGGGTTAAGCCTGTCAAGTCTAAAAATTTTGCCATAATAACTTTTTTAATTAAAAATATTACTAATATCTGTTTCTGATGCTGCATTGTATGCAGTACCGTCTATTGCCCATACGCCGATAGCGTTCTGAACATCATCTATGTCATTGTCTCTGATTCCTTTTATACGCGCCATGCCGTTCTCACCGGCCTTTGATCCTATTACAAGGCACCATTTACTCCATGTTCCTTTCTCCGTTACGGCATTTGGAGCGTTAAAGTTGTAATACCTGTAATAAACATATATCCTGTCGTCCTGATGGGTGTTGCTGTCAACATCCATCAGCATATTCGTTATAAACAACTGATTTGTGCCATGGCTCATAATGTCGTTGCTCACTAATAAAGTGCCGACACTATGGCCGCTAGAATATACATCAAATACTCCTGATTTTCCTGTGCCGTTTATCCGGCAGTTGTCCATATCGGAAAACTCTATTCTCATCCTGTCCAGCAGGTTTTTACCAAGATAAGCTGACAGGGCAGTATTCTTTGCCGTTGAATCATCATATTTATTCCAGTCCTGTAGAAGGTCGAAAGAAGAGCTGCCGGAGCTGCCGCTGGAATTCATGCCGAGTGCTGATACGAAAGACTCCGAGTAGAATCCTTTGGCGTTAGCGACAAACACATTGCCTTCAGTGTCTTTCTTAAACCAGTTTGCCATCTCTGCGGCAAACTTGCTCCCGAAATCATTTATGTTCAGTTTCTTGTCCAATTCTCCTTGCAGGCCGCTGATCTTGGATATGTCGAGCATAGGGATATCTCCTGCACTCAATGTGGCATGGCCGGTTACGCGACCGTACTTGTCTACTACTACCTTTGTGTATGTACCTTCAGTCCCTACTGTTGCAAGAGTCAGTGTGATATCCGCCGACAGTCTGCCGCCACCGGCAAGTCCGGCTCCGGCATTAATCCTCAAATTTTTGTCAGCCTTTACCTCAAGTAATTCAGCAAGTGTGGACGTCTGCGTCTGTCCTGCAAGAAATGCTTCCAGTTCCTTCCACCGGTTTATAATGTTGTCAGTGTCCGTACCCTCAAGAAAATCATTTACCTTCGTCGTAACGGCATCTGTTTTTTTAGAAACTTCTGCAAGGGCTGTTGTAGTGGCGTAACCGCTAAGATCTATATTCCCCTTTGTGAATGTAAGGGTGCCGCCGTCGCTACTTTCTTCCACATTAACAACGACATTTCCAGAGCCTGATATGGTAATATTGTGTCCTTTTTGTCCTTCTTCAAGCGAGATAACACGGTCTAACAGGTCTTTGCCTAAAAAAGCTGACAGAGCCATGCTTTTAGCTGTTGAGTCAACATATTTATCCCAGTCCTGTAGAAGGTCGAATGAGCCTGTGCCTGAAGAATCTTCTGATGTATTGGTCCCTAAAGCAGAAATGTACCCGGAACTCCATACATTATATTTTGATTTTATTGTTTTTCTCTTGTCACCATTATTGTCTGTACTCCAATGGCTTTCATCATTGTCAAATTCCCATATATTTTTTATTGCGGCAAAACCTTCAATCATTTCACGCTGTGCGTTAGCGTAAGCGTTGGAAAGAGATGTGGAGAGTTCGTTGAATGCCTTTATGATATCAATATTCTGATTTACATTTGCAACTTCTTCTTTAAGTTCCTGGGTATTACCCTTAATATGCTCATTGCCAATTCTTATGGTCTGTTCATATTGGAAGTCCAGATGTTTCTCGACCATTAGGATACGGCTATTCAAAATATTGTCTCCATTGTAAAAATTTACTTCTTGACCAAGATGAGTGTCATAACTATGTTCATAGAAGCTTTCAGGATAACTTTCCACTTCATATGAATTATTGTCCTTACTTGCATCAGAGATTGCTTTATCCAGTTCTTTTTCAAGTTCATTCTGAGCAGAAGAAACATATTCGGAGGGCATTATTATGTTGAAAAGAATTATCTGGTCTCCGTTTTGTGGTATTATATACGATAAGCCTGGTATTATATTTCCGGTGCTTTCATCTATAATTATTTCATAATCTCCTGTTTTTATTTCGAAAGTAGTTACATCAGCTTCGTCATTTTTCTTTTCTGGCTTATCGTAGTATTTAAGTTCGAAATCTCGTCCTGCGAGTTGCCCGCTTTCAAATGAAACCGATAAATTTTTACTATCAATTATGCTCTCTTTGTCAAAAATGAAGTTTTCAATTTGAAAATACCATATAGCGTACTGTTCATAAACAGGTTCGTCGTCAGTTCCTCCAATCTTTATTTTATTGCCATTATTGTCAAGACGATATTTTAGTCTGGCTCTTACATCAGATATCGTTAATTTGGATGAAGGAAAAATCTTATCGAAAAACAATGTCTTTATGAAGATTTCTCCAGGCATAAGGTCTGAAGTAAATACTCCATTTTCAAAATGTCCTTTTATATCCTTGAAGCCTCCGGGATATTTTGTTGGGTCAAGACCAAGGCGTTTGTTGGCAATATGGTTTGTTGCTTGACCGCTGTCATATTCTTGTGTAATGTTTCGTGTGGATCCAAAGGCATAAAAGCGTGTATAGTAACCGTCTTTGCTTTCGCTTACAGACGGCACGCTGACGTTTTCACCTACAATTAACTTTAGAGGTGTTCCATATTTGCATTCAGAGAGATAAAGGGTATTTGTTTTTTTGTCAGTCCACCATTCTGTCTCGCATTCTTCGGCGATATTATTAAGATTAGAGAAAATGGAGGTTGACTGTGACGATATTGTAATTGTAGCCGGAAGACTTTCTGACAGTTGTATGGTCCAGTCTTCTCCTGTTTCATTCTTGATGGCCTGTTTTACCATGTACATTGCATCTGCAGGAGAGCCTGTAAAGTCCCAGTCCATTTCTCGGCTTTTAATCGTCAATCCGTCGCTTTCATATGTATATAAAGGTACGGGAATTTTGTCCCAGATCATTATTCTGGAATGGAATTGTGGCGTGTATTTATATTCAGCTTCATTCTCACGCAAAGGTAGATATGGCTCAATAAGTGAGTATTTCTCATCTTGATATATAATATATGCTCCTGCAGGCAATACTATAGTCTTGTCATCATTCCATGACAATTGTATATAGTCTGAGGTCATCAGTTCTTCATGGCTTACAGCATCTTTTGTTATAAGCACAGAACAGATAACATCTCCAGATATTCCGTATATATCAATTTTTGCATCCATATCGGTTCAAAGTTCGTTAAAGAAAAATGGAAGCTCTAATTTTTAGAACTTCCATTTGAAACAAGAAGGGAAATGTTTGTTATTCGCTTCTGTCTGTCGGGTTTGGCTCACAGAATTTGCTCGAAACCTTACCAAAACAACGAGCTAAGTTCATTCCGTAAGATAAACTTTTCCCTAAGTAAACCAGCTTGTAAACTTCATTTCCAAGAGAAGGAACATTGATTTTTACGGTTCCCTTTTCCAGTTCAGCCTGAAAGGCTTTCTTCTTTGCCCGATAATCACTTTCAGAAGAGCCTTCAATGGTGAACTGCAGGGCTATTTCTCGTGATGCAACACGTGCATTGTCTGTTATCATCCTTTTGCCGTGTTCAATACGGCTTTCATTTTCAATGTATTCTTTCATCTCATTGAAGCCATCAATAGCATCGAGGAAGCCGTCTCCCATTCGTACCCCCCAGGTAATAAATGCATCTTTTCCGTTAATTATTAAATCTCCTGTCATAATCTTGATGTATTTCGTTTCACTTCAGCGATGTCTGCTTTAATATCTTTTAGATATTTAGCCGAATATCCTGTATTTTCACGTATTTCTTGTAATTCCAAATATGAGTTGGCCAATATGGTTCTTGTTTCATCGGCTATATTATAAATTCCAACAGCTTGTGCTGTTAATGCACTTATATTACCTCTCAATTCTGTAATAGCAACTGTCTGTTGTTGTTCTGATGTCTCAATACGCAAATTCGATTCATATAAAGCAGTGAACCTGCCATTTAATTCATCGGCAGAATTTTGAGACATTGTTTCAAATCCTTTTGAAGATGCAGACTGTTGTTCTTCGCTTCCTCCCTTGTATCCGGTTATATCTGCTATGCTGTCACGCATTGATAGTGCCTCATCTACCATATCTTCCCATCTATCCTTCAATTCGTTCATTTGGTCATCTGTAAGGTTTCCATTTTGCCCACTCATCATTTGCGCCCAGTCGTCATACCATTTTTTCAAGTCTTCATCAAATACGTCTCCAAGCTGGTAGTTCAGCAAAGACTTCATCATGTATTCTCCAAAGTCGTCAGCAAAGTCTTGTGCATCTGCATCCATATCAAGCAGTGTGTTCATAAAACTGTCTCTCAGGCTGTCAAATGACACTTGCGTGAGATTTTCATTTATTTGTTCGGTCAGATTTTCTAGCTGGCCGGCAAGATCTGCATAGTTTTCCCAATATTCAGACTTGTCATATTTGCCGATGTCGGTTATTTCATTCCATATTTCACGATTGTAGTCTCGTATATATGCCATCTGTTCTGGCGTCAGTTTGAACATGTCCTCATATGAATTAACAGAACTGATACTGTAGTTTGCGTTAGGGTTTGTTTTTAACCATTCGATAAGGCTTTTATTTATGCTGTCATATATTCGAGAACTTGTGGCCGCATTACCATCTATCGCCTCACCCCAATAGTATGCGTTTGAATGGTGTGCTCCAGTGTAAGACATTTGCGCTTTCAGTATTTCAAGAGTTTGACGATTCAGTTGCTCTTGTGCATCTTTTGCTTGTTCGTAGTTTTTTATGGCTTCACCTCCTGCACTTTCGTCCATTTTGTCTTTTAGACGGTCTATGCTATCACGAAGTCTGTCATTGCTGTCAGTCAATTTCTCTGTAAGTTCTGTAACATATTCAACGTTTCCTTTACCTATTCCCAGGCCTAAGATATTGTAGAATCCGCTTAGTATTCCCTTGACGGCACCTATACCATTAGATAATGCTCCGACAAAATTGCCGCTCATAGCATCTTTTATGAAGTTTGATGCAGACTGAGATGCATTAGCCAAATCGCTTATACCTTTGCCAAAATCACTACTCATATCAACACCCAATTGACTGAATAGGTCGGGGAGTGATTGAATGTTTGAATTAATTAGTGACATTATGTCACTTATAGCCTGTAGTTTATTGCCGAAACTGGTAAGGAAATTGTTGAGTTTTGTTCTTGCTCCGTATTCATCATTTTGTGCCTTTACCAATTTCTGGGTTATGGTTGTCAGTTTACGTTCACTGCCAGCTATATCATCAAATGATTTCTTTACATTTTTATAAATATCGCTGTCTTCACCAAATAAACCGCCAATTTGTGATAGTATGTTGTCAAAGTTGGAAGTAATTATATCTTTTGCCCCGACACTTATTCCTGATGTCTGCAAATATCCTGCTACGCTTTCTCTTTGTTGGTTTAGGCTATTCTGCATTTCCATCATTTCGTGCATCAACGAATTAACGGTACGCTCAGCCTCTGCCACTTCCATCTCTATTTCTTTGCGTCTCTGTGTCATGGGCAGTATTAGCCCAAGTGTGTTCTTAACCTCATCGTTTTTTTCAACGATTGCAGTATTTATCTTATCTATCTGTTCTACGGCAGTTTTGTATTCTTCAAGTCCGAGATTTCCGTCTGAAAGCATGTTCCTTAGCTGCTGACGTATTCTTTCGAGTTGGCTGATTGTCATATCTCCGAGGTTACCGAATACATCTTCCCAGTTCATGTTTCCTTTTATCTGTTCAAAATCAAGCTTAGACAGTGCATCATCCATTGATGCTTGTAACGAAAGGCGTTCACCTTCGCTTTGAGCCTTGTTGATCTTGTCTGAATATTCCTGAGATATTGCTAGGCGTTTCTGTTGATATGTGCCATAGTTCTTGAGGTATTCGTTTAGTGCTTCTTTTTGAGCATTAACCTCATTTTGGATTTGATTTTTTTCAGTATATTCTTTTAACAAGTCATAAGATGAACTGTCTACCGTGATATTGGAAGAGTCGAAACTGCGTTTTTTATACTTTGGATTTTGTTTAGCTCTAAGATCTTCTTTTGCATCGAAGATTTCTTTCTGTCTTTGAATTTCTTTTTGGATATATTCTTCTTTAGCCCGGTCTATTGCTTCCAGTTCCTTTTTATTATCATATTCTCTTTGTGCAATAGTCTTATCACTGCCGTCAGCCATAGCGTTTATCCGGGCTTGCTCAACCTGATTTTCCAATTCTTCTGCTTCTTTCGCGCGTTCTATAGCTTGTTTACGCTCTATTTCCGAGATTTTATTCTCTTGTTGGATTTTTGAATTGTACGATGTTATTGATGTGTTGTTCCTCTTATTATCGTATTCAGCTGAATATGGCTTTAGCTTGTTCTCGACAGATGTAATCTTTCTGCGAAGTTCCATTCCTTTTTTACCCGCGGCTTCTTTTGAAGAAAGAGCATCAAGTTGTCCCTGTAATTCTTTTTTCTGCTTTTCCCAATAAGATTTATTATCTACTTCTTCCTTATTCGATACCTTTGTATCTGAACTTGCGTCAGAGAATATAGCTTCAGCTGCTTTATAGGAATCTCTCAGATTCTTTGTCGCATTTTTCATGCCTTGCATCCAAGCCTTGCTATTGCCGTAATTAGCATCACCACGGAACACGTTCGCAATAGTTTCAGTAAGTCCTTTTGAAATTGTACCCGTCTTTTCAAGTTCTTTTTTTATGCTGTCAATAAACGACTTTGCTTTCTTTTCACCAACGGCATTAGTGAGTTCTTTATATAATTTGCCTGCACTTTTCCCGTATAATTCTCCGTATTCTTCCTGTGCTCCCTTTATTGCACTTTCCATTCCACGTGCTTTTGCTGCTTTTTGAACAGCTATAGTAACGGCATTATAAGCACCTTCAACATTCTTTAAAGTACGTATTTCTTCACTAAGTCCATTAAGATATGTCCCATATTGATCAATAATGGCAGCTTTTGCAGAGTTGTATTCATCTGTTCCTTTTTTGGCATTTTTAAGTTTACCAAACAACCTGTCCACTTCAGCTATTTCCGAAGCGACTTCTTTTTCGTAATTAGCCGAAGCCTCATTCAGTCTTTTTTGACTTTCTGTAGCATCATTTGTCCCTTTCGTAAACATATAAACGGCTGTTCCTATTCCAACTATTGCTGATAAAAGGGTTACAAATACATTTGATTTGGCAGCCATATTAAATGCTTGTTGCGCTGCGGTTGCCAGTCCCATTTCTTTTCTGTACATGGCAATCAAACGGATACTTTCAATGAAACCAACCGCTTTCTGAGCTACAGCCGTTGTAATCAATGCCGCCTTGTAAGTGCCATAAGCAGCTATTAAACCACCAATAACCGCCAACACATCATCAAGACTTTCTACCAAATTTTCAGCTGATCCAATTCCGAACTCAAATACTTCCTTGTATTTATTCCCGAATTCTACCAATTTAGTAAATAAAGTATCTTCTATGTTAGCAATCCTTTGCGGCCAGGTACCTGCGGAATTTTCAAGCATATTATTGAATTTTCCTCCCTCACTGGTCATGCTTTGAAAAGCCTTTTCTACGTCTTTAAACCCGATTTTACCCTCTTCGACAAGCGATTTTATTTGGTCTTGTGTCACTCCAAGATTTTTAGCTATTTCTTCAACAACATTCACACCTCTACCTTGGAACTGTTGTATGTCTCGCCAATAGGCACGGCCTTGTACTCTTAACGTACCATACAGATAAATTAACTGTCCTAAAGGGATTTGCAAACCTGAAGCCACATCACCCAGCATAGACAGTTCATCGACCACATTGTCAGCAGACGAACCATAGGCGAGTAGTTGCTTTGCTCCATTTGCGACTTCATCCAAATTAAATGGAGTTTTCTTCGCAAATTCACTAATTTCTGCCAGTAATGCATCAGCTTTAGACTTGCTTTGAAGAATTGTAGAAAGAGCCACATCTAGTTGTTGCATCTTTCCTGTAGCATCAATCACATCCGATACAAATTTCTTTATCGCTACCAACCCTCCTAATTCAATTGCAGTGCGTTTTAAAGAATCAGTCAGTGATTTCATCACCTCATCGGCATTATTTCCGCCTTGCGCAAACTCTTTATACTCCCTTGTAAGTTTTCGTACTTCAAGCCTGTTCCTTGCTTGTTGGTCTTGAAGTTCTCCCATTGCATATTTCTGTTCGTTTAAAGCTGCTTTAGCCCTGTTCAATTCGGTCAGTTTTGCACTTGAATTAGGAGAAAACTTGCCCATCTTTGAATATTCATCAGACAAACGCCTTACATCATCCTGTGTATCACGGATAATTTTTCTTTGCTTGATTATTTCCTCTGTAAGTTCATCAGAAGCCTTTGAAGCTGAGTTAAGCTTATTCTTCAAATCATTCTCCATAACTGCTCCGACTCTTCCAGCTTCTGTCACCAAACTCATCATCTGCTGACGGGTGGATGCAAGTTGTGTCTCCAAAGCCTTGGCGGCTGCAGGGGATTTGTTCACATCCATTCTCTTGAGCTGAGCTTCCAGCTTAGAGATTTCCTCTCTTAATCGTATGACGGCTTCATAATCAGCCGCAATTTTAAATACAAGTTTTGGCATATTAAAAAAACTGAATATTAATTGCCCGAAGTTACCACTCAGTCAATTAATATCCAGTTTTTAAGATGATTAATACCAAACAACAAACCTATTGTTTGTTTTTTGTTTCTTTTCGATGTCTTATTCTACAATTAGCGTATCCTTTACGCTTGTAGATGTGGCTATTATCATCTGTTTCTAATATTATAACAGCGTTCTTTCATTTTAAATTGATTATACATTTCTGTATGTATTTTATATCTTTCACTTTTTCTACATTTCAATATTTGCGACTTATTGCAGAATACTTTTAATAATGAAGATGAATAGCAAACGGACTATTCAGAACATGTCAGATTTAAATGATTATCAAGTCATATTTTATAAAATAATTATTCTATACCGTTTCATACAGATTTACACTATGAAAATGTTTGTGATATACAAAATGTATAATATTATTAAATCTTAATTCCTTATATTTAATAAACCATAAAAGATAAGCATTTTTATATGATTAATTGCTTGGTAAGCAATATAATTATTAAATTTGTAGTGCGTCTAGGATGAGTCGCCAAGCGTCTCAATCATGGGTATATTCCCTGAAACTAGTCGCTTTTTTTTATATATACCTTTGAGATTTAGCTTTATATATGGTCTATTTTTGTTATATAGATGAATCTGGTACAGCTCATATTCCAGGAAACTCAAGTCACTATATACTTTGCGGAATTTCTATTCCAATTAATCAATGGAAATTATGTGACTCACAAATTTTTAAGATAAAAAAGAAATATCATCTTGGAAATGCAGAAATTCATACGGGGTGGATTCTGCGCTCATATTTAGAGCAGACTAAAATTACTGATTTTAAAAAATTATCTTATATCGATAGAAGTGTAGCTGTTAAACAATATCGGAAAAAAGAATTATATAGATTACAGAAATCAGGGAATAAAGCTCTTTACAAACAAACAAAGAAAAACTATAAAAAGACTGAGAATTATATTCATTTAACTTATAGTGAAAGAGTTAAGTTTATCCAAGAGATAGCTGATACAATAGGTAAATGGGGATTTTCTAGGATTTTTGCAGAATGTATAGATAAATCTTTTTTTGATCCTTCTCTTTCCAAAAGTACAGTGGATGAGATGGCGTTAGAACAACTTGTTTCTAGATTTGAAAGGTATATGAAAAATGTTCAAAACTCCAAGCCTAAAGAGAATATATTTGGAGCTTTGATACATGATAATAATGAAACAGTCTCAAAACGGCATACGGAGTTAATGAAAATTTTCCATCATAGAGGTACTTTATGGACTAGCATTGATCATATTATAGAAACACCACTATTTGTCAATTCTGAATTAACTAGTATGGTTCAAATAGCAGATCTTTGCTCATACATTTTAAGACGATATTTTGAAAATGGTGAAAATGATTTATTAAATCGTATAAAGAATAGATTTGATAAGTATCAAAATAAAATTGTTGGAGTAAGACATTACACTGAAGATAGTTGCAAATGCTTATTTTGTACAGAGAAGAAAAACTCTTCTCCCAAAAGTAAATAAGTAAAACAAAAAATAAGTTGGGAAATCCCAGCTTATTTTTTGTTTTTTCTTCTACGTGAAGCCATATCTTTACCACTTACCTTATTTACTTTTATTCCTGTAACGATATGTTGTTTATCACGCTGCATTAATACTAAATTTCTGTACGGTATCTCGTAGACCACTTCCCGGTATGACAGATGCAGATTTTCCATGAACGATGCAATCTGACCGAGAAGAGTATCATTCCCTACGACTTCGGTTTCGCTGCCAGCAGGCTTACGTTCTTCGCCAAGCTGGCAGCTTTGAGAAAAACCTTTGAGTCAATCATAGAGAGTGCTTCATCCAATGCGTTCACATTTTCTTCATATGTTCCTTTTGCTAGTTCTTCACTTAAACTTTCGTCACCAGCTATCAGCCAGGAAAGAGCTTTGCTGTAAGCCTCGCTTTTTCCCAAGGAGAGCAGAACTTCTTTCAAATTGTCTGCTTCTTGAACTCCAGACAGATAGGATATAGCTCCGGCCAATTTATGTATAGTAGGAGGGTAGACCGTGTAAACTTTCCCGGCTACAAATACTGTTCTGAAATCACTGCCGATAATGGATTCTGATATTATTCTTGCTCCTTTGTTCATATCTTAAAAGAAAAAGGGTGAAGCCGAAGCCACACCCGTTAAACATTCTGAAAACTAACCGCCACCTTCTTGAATGAGAGTAATTTCCTTTTCTACAGTCTTGAAGGCATCAGACAGAGAGGTTGGTATGCTTCCTGACTGAGTGATATAGCCGGCCTTTGACACTTCATAAGAAACGGATGTCCCAGATTTCACCCTCTTGGACTTGACCGTTTGCCCATCCAGCTTTACTGTCGCATCAGAAGGCGTTGCTATGACCTTCACATCAGTTCATGCTTCTTTAACCTCTTCCTCATCGAACCAGTATTCTGGAGCAATATTAGAGTCTTTCGGTTCCAATTCTACGGCACTTACAGGAATACCGATGGCCTTATCCGTTGTCGCTTCACGGGCGCCGATGTCTGCGCGTGGAACGACGCAATACTGGTCATCATCAGTCAAAGCAACAAGCAATTTCTCAATATTCACCTTACCTCTCGCTCGTTTCCATCCCTTGTCGGTATTGATGACATCGCCGCCCATGAGATCTTTCTTGGTCGGGTAATCGTACTCACCGATAGTAAAGTTGACGGTAACATCACCCATTTCCTTTTCACTGCGATAAGTCTGACCTGTTAGCTGATTCTTGTAATTTGTACGACTTGCTTCCGCTTCTTCAAGCGTCCAAGTATCCTGATGGATATTCTTTACCTCTTTCAATGTTTCACCCTGCAAAAGAGTATGCAAAGCCTGTCCCGTCAGGTCTTCTGTAATAGCACTTGTTTCGCCATACCAAAGTTTCTTGATATTCACAGCTGTAATTTTCTTTGATTCTGCCATATTATTTTACATTTAAAACTTCAAATAAAATTCTTACATTTACATAATGACACTTTAAGGCTGTGTCCTCCTCTGTTTCGATTGTGTCGATGGAATAATGATAGGTTGTACCGTCATAGCGTCCGGTCACACCGTCAAACATTTCTTGCGCCTGTTTCTCCATCTCGTTCAGACGTATTGTATTGGCTTCGCCTTCTTTTAAGTCAGGAACGCAAAGGTTCACTTCTACGAAAGACTTCTTCCAATACGTTTCAGATTGTTGCTTCTTGGCATGAATGACAATCATTTCAGACTTCAATTCGCCAGTCAGTTTCTTTCCGTGAGGAACGATGTCAATGCCGAAAGTCTGGCAGTCACGGTAAAGTATATTCGCTATGTCGGTGGTCACTATCATTTGATTTCCTCCTTCAATCGTTTCTCAGCATATAGAGCCGCACCAGTTGATACTTCATAACCTTTAGATTCGACGTGCGAGGCATACTCAGCATCGTTTCTTATCACCAATCCGTCATCCTCAACTGAATACTTATTTGACTTACGTAGTGTGCCGGTCCGGTTCTGATAACTGCCATTCTTCATAGCGTAATCGACAGCTTCCTTGCCAACCTTATCCTCAACAGCTTTCACTTCGGCATAACCTTGTCGAAAGAATCCATTCACATCCGAAAAATCAAATTTTACATCCATATCTCTGAGTAACCAAAATAATTCGTATTCTTTACCATGTAAACTTTGCCAGCTCCTCTGATATTTTCACCCTCTATACATCTGACTTCATCACCAGCCTTCAGTGAGATTCTTTTCTCACAGACTACGTGATAATTCGGTCGGTACACCTCGCCGTTCTCCGAAGTAAACTCTTTTGTTGAGTTATCATCACAGCGGCACCGACATATTTCCTGCCAGCTTTCTTCACCGGTTCCGGGAATGGGCCGGCCGAACTCGTCTGTTTTCATCTGAGTAAAGACCTTAACCTGTAATGTATGTGGAGCAAATATCATAGGAATCTGACTTTAGGCTTATCTGACAGCGTGTCTTCAAGTCCGTACTTCTTACACAAGAAAGAATAGTATTCCTTCAAGCCCTGAGTATTCCAGGACATAGAGAAACCGTTTTCGCTGATTGAAGTGGCTCTAAGTAATAGAGAGGGGATGAACTTCGCCATAGCCACCGACACGAGACCGATGTTTGACAGGTCCATCTCATCCTCTCCGCTTATTCCTGAAGACAGACTTATCTCCAAAAGGTCAGCCTCCGACAAGTTGATGCCGAAGGTCTGAAACTTCTGTGATATGTAGTCTTTTACTGTCATACGTTCATTGTTGTCAAGTCGATGTTCACAATCTGGTTCGGGTTCGCAATTTGCGGAATCCACTCCGCGGTGTATTCCAGATAACGGCCGTTGCCATCCTTGTAACCGGAGATGAGCATATCACCGTCAGCCTGAGTATAGTTGCGGCCCGGTACACCGTCAACAGCTTCGTAAGGAGTGTGGAAACGCATGTAACCAACCTTATCCTGAGGAAGCAGTGTAATATGGTCATCGGCGTAAATCTGCACGTTCTTGCCAGACTGGTCAAGAACATAATCTTCCTTGATTTCAATAGCCGGCAGACCAATACCAGTAAAGACGGTGGAAGCCAGTTGAGAGGTAATCAATCCGGTTGACATATACATCTCGTTACCGGTAAGCTGCATCTTGAACTTATCACCGAACTCACTCGAACCGATAATATTTTTCACGAATGTTCCTCGTGACATAATCATCTTCGGGAAGTTGCCGTAAGTGGCCTTCAATTCATTAATCTGCTGCTGCAGGTATGTGATGAAGTTGGCCTTCGCTCCGGCTTCGGGGGTAATGAACTTGAACGGAAGTTCGATATCCAGCAGGTCGATTCCTCCGGCATTGTCGTCCTTGTTTTTCACTTGAGCCTTACCTGTCATCAGCAATGAACCGACAACGATGTCCATGCGCTTATGTGCGGCAAGGAGTACCTGACGATAGTCATCGTAGATGAAATTCACGATGTCCTGCATGGCGGCAACTTGGTCGGCAGCCTTTGCGGCATTGAACTTGTCAACCAAGTCCTGCAGTTCAGACAAGCGGTCAATGGAAATCTGGTAACGGTCACCTAAATAGGCTATCTCACCATATCCAGAACCGATGTTCCTGCGCTCACGGATAGGTTTCTCCCCGTAGCGTGAGTTGATAGAACCGGCCATCACGCCAGTAACCTGACCAATATAGTCTTTGAACACACGAGTTGTCGTTCTACGGAAGTCCAGGTACTGCTGCCAATAGATTGTATCCTTACGAGTCTGAAGGACGCGTTGGATAACGGCACTTACGATATTAGGATCGTTAAACAGTGTATAAATAGTTAGCATCATATCTTTGTTCTCCTTTTTTATTTGCTTGCTATAATACCAGCTGCTCTCAATGATGCAAGAAGAGCATTAATTTTGTCTTTTTCATCTCCGCCTGCAGCATCATCAACTTTTGCACCCTGTTTTACCAGTCCCAAGGTGCTTGAGTTAGCTGCCTGATAGGTAGTGTTATTGTCTGTCCACGGAACTTCGACATAAGCTTTACCGCCTTCCAATGCCACCGGATATTTCTTTCCGCTTTGGGTAAATCCTAACTGAATTCCTCCCATTACGGAATCCGAAGCTTCAGGCAGTTCATATGAAACACCAGCTGGTGACTGAACACCTGCAGCGTTGAACTGGAAATGCGGCATGTTAGCCTTATCGATGTCTGAGAATGGCATGGCTAACTTGGTAGGTTCTATTTCAAACGCACGCATCAAAAGGGCAACCAGTACAATGCCATTCTCTACTTGTTTCCTCTCATACAAGGCGGAGTTTGCAATAACTTTAGGTGTAGTACCGCTAACTTCTGTAGCTTCATAAAGTATTGTGCCGGCCTCTAAAGTTTCGCCGAAGTCGGCAGCCAACGTCAGTTTATCGAAGGCTTTGTCTGATTTGTCAATGTCGTTAATGGTTGCTCCATGTGCACCGTTACCAAGATGCATACCTTTGTAAGCCAAAGAGTTTTTCTTAATCTTCAACGTGGTATTGGAGCCTGTCGTGAACTTCTCATATACTTCTACACGGATTGCCACCTGGGCTGTTTTCTTCACCAGGTCAGCGGCAATAGGTGTAAAGGATGGTAAAAACGAGCCAACAACAAGGTTGGTCGTGTCCAGCTTATAAGGGCCTCTGCGTCTTACACCTGTAGAAACATCATAACGTTCCTCGATTGACGGTTCCGGCTCAATGTTATACTTAAATCCTGCTGCCATAAATTACTTGTTTTTTTGTTCGACAATAGATTTTGTGTCCGCCTCAATCATTTTGGCGAACTCGCTTGCTTCCTTATCCTGCTTTTGTTCTGCAGTTTCAGGGGCTTGTGCGAATTTGAAGCCGCTGTTAGACATATCCTGTTTCATGTCCTTGAAATAAGTGTCCAAGTCCGTGTTCTCTGGAATGTTGCGGTCCTTCAGCATAAATTCGGGAATACCGTACTTTTTTGCTACCTCCGAAATCTGAGAATTGCGCTGCGCCTGCGCTTCTTGTTCCTCCATTTTGGCCAGCTTATCAGCAAACGGCTTGATACCAGCTGCAATGCCGTCAGCAATCATCTTTGCGATGTATGTCTCCTGGGGCTTGGGAGGATCGTTTGGTTTCGGCGGTTCTGGTTTCGGATTCTCGATAGGCTTACCGTCTTTCAGTCCATGCTTCTTCTCGTAGTTTGAAACAGCGGAAGTCTGTGCCTGTCCTGCACGGAAATCACCATAGTTTTGCATCACGTCCTGAAATGAGATACCCTCAACGATGGAGTTTACCTTCGTTTCGTCCGTTATACCCTCCGCCTTCTTTGTGGCGATACGGGTGAGTGTGGCAGTGTCCACCCCAGCGAATTTCTGTTGCAGTCCTGCCAAGATTTGTTCAAAGATTGTCATACCGTATGAGTTTGATTAATAATTTCATACGGTAAATTTACTTATATAGAAAGGGAATGTGAAATTTTAAGGCTAACGATACGAAACAATTAGGGGAATGTTCGTTTTTAGGCGAAAAGAAAGCGTGACTACCGGAGTAATCACGCTGAAATACGTTTAAGAATTATCTTACAACAAATTTATAGCCGCCAGTTCTTCCGTCAGGGCATTAATACCTTTTTGGATCTTTTCTAATTGCTGTTTACGTGGCTTATGTACTCCTGCCGCATAGTGCCATAACTGGCGTTCGTTAATTCCTGTTATCCGACTCAAAGCAGCTTTGGTGAAGATACTGCTGTAATAATTAATGAAAGTGGCTGCATCTATCTTGAACTTCAGAGTGAACTCTCCTTTGAGAACCTCACAAGGGTTCGGATTGTCCTCCAGATACAAGTCTATGGCTTCCTTCATGTTCTCCTCAATTTCCCTTATGTTATTACCGACCGTAATAACTGGAGCATCTTCAATGTAAGCACTGAGATTATTCCCAGCATGTTCGACAATCACTTCTACAGTTCTCATATTGACCTCCATTTTATAGTTTAACAAAAGAGGCGGGGGCTATTTTAGCCCCGCTTGCCTCAAAATGCTGTAATAAGTGCCTTTTTCAACGCCTTTCTTTCCATGATTCGGAACGACTACCGTTATTCCATCTTTCTCAAACTTCATGTGGCTGCCCTTCTGGCTCTTTAGAATGAAGCCGTTGTCAAGCAACATAGTTACAACCTCTTTAACTGATTTGTAACTCATAGCGTTTACGACTTAATTACAATGCAAATATAGTAAAAATACAAACAAGTACAAAATAAATATTCGTATTTTTACTATATTTATAATAAATAGAGATACTGCAATACTACATAATACAAATAGTATTATTTTACAAACGATTCTTTCCGTTTATTTCATTAATTTTTCTTTTGTTTCTCAATGTCATTCTTCTGTTTTTCTTCCTGCTCCTCCTTGATGGCTTCAATCTCGTCCAAAACAGAATCCACGTTCCCCACAAAAGTAATAGCCCGTTGCTGCGACCATATTTCACCATCTTTGGCTTTGATGGCTGTGTCAATCTTGTCTTTGATGTCCTCCAGCTTATATGGCTGCATCTGAACATCTATATCAATTGTCTCGGAGGCTGCTTCAAGAGTTGTATTAACTGAGCCTAAAGCGGAAGTCAGGAAATTTACACGCCGTTGCATGAATTCGCCGACAGTTTCGTTCAGATTCTCCACATTCAGCTGGGTGGACATAAATACATAATCGAAAGTTACACCGGAAACAGCATTGCCTGTACCTTTCAGCGCGTCGAAGGATATACGCGGCGTATTGGTTAATCCATAAATCTGACTCAGTAAGGTCTCAACCTCGAATTTAACTGTATCAGGGACCTGACTCCATGTCAGATATTGGGCATTAGCTCCCTGCCCGGTCAGCTCGACCACTCGGTTCTTGAACTCACCAGAGAAATTCTGCACATCTCCAAATAACATTAGGATAGGGAAGAAGTGGTAGTCGATGCAGTCCGCATAGTTTGAAAGAAGTTTCTCCAGTCTTACTCGGAGACTCTTGATCTTTTCACAATACGCTTCCGGACGGTACATGTAAATTACAGGGAGTTTCTTGAATCCATGAGCGAACGATCCTTTGTCTGTCCAATTACTTGTCAGTTCCCACTGATAAACCATATCCTTGGTGATGGTCATAAAGCAGGTAATCTCCACATCATCCAAATCTTTCTTCTTGTATTCACGGGAGAGGGCTACCAAATCTCCATTGTCATTGAAGAAAGGATAGAGCTTGTCTCCGCGGAACGGGGACCAGATGGCACTCTTCAGACGATATTCTGGTTTTGATTTGCCGAAGATTCCGGCAACCTTGCGCTTAAGCTTTGCCCAGAAGCCGTCGTCCTTCACCACATACCAGTATTCTGCCACTTCCTGCTCTGACAACCATGCTCTGACAACCTTTTTGTTCTGATACTTCAGCTTGTTTTTCTTGAACACTTGTTTCAAAGCTGAAAGAAGACTTTCTTCTGACTGGTCCGGCTGACAGTCAAGCGTCGGCTCTGTTCCTACTGTGAAAGCTGTCTGAATGTTTACGATGTCCTGCTCGATTGGAAGGGCTATTCTATTTGGTTCAACTTCTTTCTTAACCGCCGGCTCAATGTATTCTTTACCTGTTGTCGGGTCGGTTATTCTTTCTTCAGGCTTGGTGGTGATTTTTATTTTTGGGTATTTCTCCTCGTCAATCACTATCTCATGCCTGTTTGGATTCCAGTCATTATAAAGAGCATGAGCATTGGGATGTTCTGTTTTTCTTCCTTTCTTCAGATAGTAGATTTTTCTCTCTATCTCAGGTATCGCTAAAATTTCCTCTAAAGTTCTCATATACTAAAATTTAATGTCCAAATACTCCTGAAATGTCTTTCGGTTTCATAATCCTGCCTAGAAGCTCTCCCAGCACATAATACCGCGCAGCGTCAATGCCATGGTTATCGTGGTCTTCCGGCTCGTTGATGTAGTTTCCGTCCTTATCTTTTGCCCAGACATAATTCCTAAATTCCCGTTGAAGGTTGTACGAACGTTTGGTGATGAAAATTTCCATGCCTTGCATTTTATCTATACCAGCGTTAATGGATCTTGGTCCCTTCTCGACGGGATAGATCTTGATTCCACCGTTACTGATTTCCTGAATGAGTCGCGGATCTGCACTGTCTGCTATCACTTTCAGGTTCCAGGGGCGAAGAGTCTTAATAATATCACTAGATAGCAATCCGGTTCTATAATCCACTTCATCCAGATAAAGAGCATTGTCGATGATTCCGCATCGGATAGCTGCTGTGGGGTCATTGGTATAACCAAAATCCTGTCCGATAGCCACCTTCTTGCACCACATCGGGAACTCATCCACGATACCCCATTTTTTGAACACGGCACCTTCGGCAACGTCTGCCCATCGTCCGATGACAGTATGGGCGTACTTCTCAGGATTTTTTTTCTTCATTTCCTGCACTTCATTTAGGAATTCAGGAGAAAGGTTCTCAAGATTATCGAAGTAAGTCGTGTGGATATGAAGGACATTAGGGTGGGTGGATATTTGTACCTGCACTCCATCAATCTCCATAAGCTTGTGGGTGTTCTCGATGAACCGCTTGTAGACCCAATGGTTTGAGTCCGTGGGGTTCATCACAATAATAATGCGGTTCTGTATTCCTTTTTGGCGAATAGAGAGCATGATGGTTTCGAACTCTTTCTCCGACACCCACTCCTCGGCTTCATCTACTACGAATGTGGTTATGCCGTGGATGGATTTCAGCTTGGCTGTCTGCACGCCTGATGATGTCTTGATGCCTCGAAACATGGCACATCCGCCGCTGCGAAGGTTCTTCACATCCGTTTTGGTACTTCTGAAATACTTGGAGTGACCGTCCAAATCCACCTTCTCCATAAACTCAGGGATAACGGAGATATGGGCAGAGACCATAGTGTAACGGGTGTACAGAACCTGATGGACGATACGTTTTTCAGGCGAAGGGTGACGTACCTCGAAAAGCAATCGTTCGATGAACGTGGACACATTGAACGACTTGCCGCTGCCACGGCCTCCGGTAACGAGGATAATAAACTTGTCCTTGTTGTGATAGAGTGGTGCATATATTTTCTGGGGCTTAATCTTCACTTTCGTTCTCCTCCATCCATTTATCAATGTCAATGCCGTTCTCGCGGTGAAGGTCTGTTTCCTCATCCTGCCGACGTTCAATCTTTCTCCACTCTTCGTCATGATGATACAACCAAACAGACATGGCCTGAAGGTTGGGAGCCAATTCGCTTTCACTCACTTGAAGTTCTTCTTCGCCGGTTAGGTTTCCATTCTGGTCTTTCAGTTTCCTCACTACAGTACTCTTGGTTTTGATACCACCCAAAGCCATTGCAAGGAACTTTGCACGCACTGTGGCTGTTACTGTCGCACGCCCGCGCGCTAAAACTTCAGCTAATTCAGTGTACTCACTTTTCTTCTCGCAGAAAGTCTGGGGAGCCAACCCTAATGCAAAGGCAATTTCTTTGTCTGTGAATCCCTTTTTGGCATACGTTTCCACTTGAGAGAGGAACTCCTCGCTCTTGTAATCGAATTTAGGTTTTCTTCCTCCAGGATGCTTCTTGCGTTGAGATTCACTATTGCTCATATCAAATCGTTACTATTTCAAATTCATCAGCATACTCTTTGCCGATCCATTCTGTTTTTTGTTTTTCTGTTGCTACTTCATACACGCGACCTCGTTTGGATAAGTGCCTATTTAAAAATCGTTCTCGGTTTCCTTCTTTGCCAAACCTCTTGTCGTTGGATAATCCTTTGGCCTTACAAAAGAATAGGCCAGTTTCTTTATGCTTAAACTTAACAGCCATGATCATTCAATTCTTTCTACTTGTTCATCGAATACTTCTCCCTTGATAAACTTGGAGTAGGGGTCGTAACCAAATCTCTCGCAGAAGGCTGCCTTAGCTTCAAACGTATCGAAGGAAAGCATCAAGTAAGCATCCATATCCTGTGCCTGCTTCTGGGCTGCATCCTTTACCTGCTGTTTTACTTCCTTCATGTGGGCCACCTTCTCGGCTCTTTCCATCTGCTTTGCTGCTTTCTCGGCTTCTTTCTGTTCTGTTACTGGTGCCATCATATCTTCCAGTGCGTTTGCAATAGAATTTTCTTCTTCTGTTTGGAGAAGGAAATCACAACCGATAATGTTCAAGTCTGCTGCTGTTAGTCCTGCATCCTGATAGTCAATATCAGGGACCAGTCGAGCCAAAGCGTCAAAATCCCAGGTTCCTTGCGCGTTCGGGTTGTTCATCAGAATGTTCAATTCCTTTTCCTGCTTTTCGTCCACGTCAATTACATCGACACGGAGCCTGTAGTCGTTTTCCGGGAATTTTTGAAGTTCATCCATAACCGTCAGGCGTTGGTGCCCAGACACAACAGTAAGTCCGGTCCGCTTGTTGACTACGATTCCACCAACCAAACCGAATTTCTTGATCCCCCGTTTTAACGTTTTTCGTGATTCCTCGGATAGCTTCCGGGGATTATAATCCGCAAAGTGAATGGCGGAACGGTTAAGTTCTACCGATTCACTTTTTATGTACTTGCTTAGTTCCATGCCTATTGCTTTTGTTTATGCTCCCAAATGATCCTCTCAGCCATCGGGAACACTTTGTATATTTTCTGTAAATCTTGTGGGTAGTTCTTCTCCAGCCATAGTATGCAATCCAAGTTAAAGCCTACACCTGAACTTGCCTTCAGTGAATATCTCACCGGCTCAGGCAATCCATTCTGTCTCATGTATGACAGGATATCTTTCTGCGTCCAGTCAGCCAAGGGATAGCACATGCCATTGTTCTCATACTTGTTGGCTTCATAACCTTTCAGCATCAGGCGGCGGTTCATGCCGTCGGCCTTCTTCATGCCTAAAAACGTGTAATAAATCCCATATCTGAGCTGCATGGCTTTTACTATATCAGCCAGTTTTAGAAGCTTTACTTTAGGATTGGGTACGCAATACATACCGCCACGAAGAATGTAGGTCAGGTTCCAGTGTGGCACCTGAATAAACTCTATTTTAGGATATTTGGCCTTTACCCAGCCTATCCACCGCTCAATGTGTTTTAAGCCTTTGACGAAGTACATGAACACACAAACAATCCGGTCAAATTTAGGATAGATCATGTCCAGCAAGACCAAAGAATCCTTACCCAAAGACAGAAACAGCATAACCTCGTCAGTATTTTGCCTGACGAGGTCAATATAGCTGTATGTCCTGTCTTGCAGTGTCATTATCCGCCACTCATACCAAGTCCGACACGGACGTTATAATACTGCTGTCTGCGGTTGATGAATCTGCCACGTTGCGACAAACCTCCATTTTCTGTGGTCAAGCCTCTACGGCCGCCACGATAACCGCCTGTTGAAAATGTGCTTCTGTTTACTCTGACTCAGCGTAAAATTTAAATTAAACATGTTTTTCTATCACTCTGCCAAGGTTATAGACTACCTGTGCTGCCAAATAAATCTCACCTTGATGGGTGTATTCAATCAAGTTGTGATTCTCGTCTTCAAACAGCTCAATCTTTGCGTCTTTGACTTCTACCAGTGCGCTGGTTCTGCCTTTGTTGTAGCCAACAAAGAACTGAATAGCATCATAGTGTCTCGGCTGCAGCTCACCATTAACCTCTACACAAAAACCGTCAGCGTCAAGCTGGCAGTATTTCTTTTGTGTTGTTGGTCTGATCTCTCTGTATTCTTGACGTTTCTTGCCTGACAGGATTTCGTCAAAGAATTTCTGTTTGATGATAAGATTAAGTATTTCCATAATCGTGATATATATTTTATTTAGTTGCGGATGCCGGATTCGAACCGGCGACCTCTACCAAGTCAAAGTAGCGAGCTGACCACTGCTCTAATCCGCGATGGTACCTTTTCACAAAGATACCTAATTATGAAGACAATTTTGAATAACAATTCTACACATACGAAACAATAAGCCAATTGTTCGTTATTAATTCACAAGCATGTTGCTTTATGATTTGGTCTGCTGTGTTTTCAGACCTAACAATTGTCTGGTTCTCTCTACATCAATGAAGTTTGTCCATCCTGCATGATGCAGCTTTATGGCTGCCTCTTTTATCGTGATATCGCCACATGACACCTTTTCTTTCAAAGACTGTAATATACTTTTCATAACCATCTTAGATTTGAATAGTATATGCCATTCAGTATTTTATAATCACCAAATAATCTCACTTCGCCCTGGTACATCATGGCAAACCTTGAGTAACCGCAAATCTGCTTTATAGCCCAGTCTGCCTGCTTTGTTCCATATCCAAACCGCTGTATTTCTGGGTAAATTTTCATTCTGAAGGCAATTTCGCTGTCTGTCATGTCCCCGACGGGGTAAACGTTTAAAGTCCCATTGTGAGCGAAATAAACGCCATTCTCTGCAAACGGATGACAGTTGGCCCGGCATATTGAGCCATGAGTGGCAAGTCTGAAATGTATAATGCAGTCTTCGTCATCTCCGACCTCCGAGAGGTGGCGCAAGAATGTACGATAGTCCAAACCCTTATGAAAATGATCGGTTGAAACAAAACCGTAGCCGTTGTGGTTGAGTTTTTTGATTTTTGAAAGAATGTCCAGGCTCGGCATCTGGACACCTTTAGGCTTGTATATAATGCAACACATATTGAATTTATTTTAATTGTGCGAGGTTCATGCAAGAACCTCGGCACGTGATTTGAAAAATGATTTTTCTTTGGCTGTCAAGAAAGGTATCTCGTCAATTGAGCTAACCTCTGAACTCAATACGTTCTTCTTAGACCATGCAACCAGCTTAGCACAAAAGTTCACCCAGTTTGAAATCTTTTCAAAGTCTGTAGAGCCTTGATGCTGTCTGAACTCAATTGTTCTGTGGCGTGAATAAGAACATGCATTCACCTTGAAATACCTGTTGCCGTTCATGGCATCTAAAATGTCTGATTTTGTAGTACACCATGTAAAGTCATAGCCTTGCAGTGTTCTGCACCATCTGCTGTTGTTGGCACGCCTTGACCTTGCCATGAACGTATCAATAACTCTCTCTAACTTCTGATAGTTCTTAAATACGTTGATATAAGCCTCGTCAGACAAATTCTGTGCGCCTATATGAACATGAAGTCCTGTAGACCTGTTAACCTGTGCGTTTGCCTCATTCAAAGCCTTGCAGCAGGTTTCTAGGCTTTTCATGCCTGCCTTGCCTGTAAGTACTGGCGACACACATTCTATTGGGTTGCTGCCCATTATGGATGAATCAGACACGAACTTATAATAGTGGTTGTTGTCTGTGTGGTTGTAGCCCTCATACTGAAATGGCATTGCGTTTCTTGTAGCACATTCACGCATAATGCTTGCAGCGACAAGGCATTCTATCTCAACGCCAAACGTGAACTTGTGTGATTCTCTTATAGGTTTCGGCAGTTCTGAAAGCAGAAGTTCTATTTCATACTTTCTCAAACCTAACTTTATGAAAGCTGCTTTCTTTGTTGCCTTAGAGCCTTTCATGTTCTTAATCTCGTCAACTTGTTCATTCAATGTCTTCATAATTTAAATATTGATTATACTACTTCGTTTTATTTGATACTGCAAAGTTATACTATATAGTTTAATTGTACAATAGTTTTGGTATTAATTAATGTTAATTATAAAACTGATTAGATTTATTTTGCAAGTATTGTTGTAGTATATAGTATAAATGACTATATTTGCATAGTAAAACTAAGTAGTATTATGGATTTTAGAACAAGGATAAAAGAACTCTGTCAGTCTAAAGGGGTTACTCAAAAAGATTTAGCTGATAAAATGGGTATATCAGATATTAGTCTTAACAAGACTCTTCGAGGCGACTATCCACAATTACAATCTTTAGAGCGTATTGCTAATGCATTAGGCGTGGATATCGCGGAATTATTTGTAAAAAACAGACCAGAATCTGAAGTGAATGGGTATGTGAAAGTAAAAGGAGCTCTTTATGAGGTCCATTCATTTGAAGATTTAAGGAAGTTATTGGAATTGAATGTTTAATTTAAAGAGAAAGTTTATGGAAGAACATAATATAGAGAAACAGTATGAAAATATACTACAGGAACTTAATCATAGTTTTGACATATAGAAGTTAAAATTGGGACAGAAATTAGTTTATTTCGGTTATTGAGAGGAAATCCCATTGTTGTAACTTTAGATAAAATTGCTAAAACCTTTAAATGTTCCGATAACAAAATTATTTAGTGTTAGAAAAGACTAGGAACTTATTGCACTTATTTTGTATAAAGGATGTTTCTACGAAGCAACCACAATAGAAGAACTTGAGCAAGCTATAAAGGAAATCAAATATTTAATAATTATGAATACTTCAGAAATAAAACAAATAAAGATTATAAAACTTATATTTTTATTGTTATTTACATTTTCTACATTCAATATAAAAGCACAATGCAACAAAGCAACAAAATTAAAAATTGATTCTTTAAAAGCTGAAATACCTTATCCCCAATTTAATATAGGAGATACCTTATATATTGCTTTTATTACCAATCCATACATTGGTATAGAAAGTGTTACAAAAAATGATATAGAAGTAAAGAAGGTTCAAATTTATGATATGAAACTATATAATAATATAGATTCAAATGATCATACTTTTTTGGGTATAGAAGGTAGTCTTCCTCTAAAATGGATGTATCAGTATTTTGATACGCAAATTAAGTCACCTAAATATAAAGATCGTTCTGATTTTTATGATGAACATAGATTTTCTAAAACCATATCTGGAGCCATAGATATTTTAATAAAACATAATTAAAAATTTTCCTATATGGCAGTAGATAAAAATATAACTATAATGATTCAAATCCCAAATTTTGTAGAAACATAAAGATCAAAGGAACTCTCTATGATGTTCACTCATTTGAGGATTTAAGGAAGTTAATCGAGCTCAACAAGTAAAAGTGGAAAAATGAATTATCTTTTTTATTAAGTTTTTGTCTGCTTTGGTCACAATTATAAAATAAGAAATATGGATTATAAAAAAATACTGAATAATAGTTGGATTCAAGGTATAATAGTATCTATAATATCTTCTATTTTGTTGAATTTTAAGGATGCTGATATTTTTAAATACCCAATATCATTAGGCATTGTATTAGTACTCATAACAATAACTATCTTTTCTCATTCATTATGTAGGAAAATATATTTAAAACTCAGAATAAGAAAAATGATTAAAAAATATACTTCTTGTTATTATCATGGGTATCCGTTTAAATGGGAATATGTTAAAAGTAAAAATGGTATATTTGGCTATGAGCCTATTAATATAAGGCTTTCTTGTCTAATTGATAATGTTCCTTTAAGAGGATATGAATGTCCTATTTGTAGACGGATATATTGTGGAGATAAAATGTTAGAAAACTATGATTTTGAGAAATTGCAAAAGATAATAAAATTGAATATTTATCGTTACGTCATTGAATATAAAATACCAGAGCACAACTAACTAATATTTACAAACTAATATGATATGGATATTATTAATATTTATACTTATCCTGCAGATTTGGAGTATTGGTCTTTATTATAAGTGGGAAAGTTACAACAAGAAAAAAGGGGAGAATCTTGCGATGAAAGAGGACTCCCGTGATATAAACTATGAAGGAGAAAAAGGAAAGAATCTTGCTACAAAGGAAGATATAGCACAGATTACACAACAAATAGAATCAATCAAGGATAGCTATAATAAATCCTTGGAGTCACATAAAATAGATCTTCAAAAAGAATTTGAATCTCACAAGTATATAATGGGGCTTTGTCAGTCATTAGATAGAATGTTGTTACATAATATTGCATTATGTTTGAATGCTGGAGTAGAGGAACATATTGGTTATCCAGAAAGTGATGAACCTTTGCTTGTTGCTAATAGTAAACTTTCTAAATTCCTATCAACCTATCATAGTCGATATGATAATATTATAGTGCTAAATAGATTGAAACAGATATCAAGAGAAATTGATGATAAATATGAATATCTTAGTTTTAAATACCATGAACTGGGTGAAGACTGTCAGGTAAATGTATTATTAAATGATAAAAAGAAACAACTCATCGAAGCTTTAAACGCTGCTTTAATGTATTTCATTCCGAAATTAGTTCCACAAGAATAAATCGAAAAGTGCAGACATATAGTAATTTGACTTATTCCAATTTTGGAATTATCTTTATGGATGACATGAATATTTACTCTGAACAGAATAGTTATGCATTCAAAAAACTTTTGAATTCTTCCCAGAGTGCATGTGGGTACTTTTATGTAGAATCAAGTTTCTCGTCCTGATTAATTTTGCTACTATTAAATTCTCTTATATTTTATAAAGTAATAAAAATAAGACATTAAATTTGAAAAATGATTTAAAAGCAACAGACTGAAAAGGACGCATGGACACTCTTTTTGAAAACCTGCCATTATTTTCCACTTGTCCATATAAAAATACATTAAATTGTAACTATGATTTTGATATAAGATAATTAAATGTTTAATGCTATTTTTATAAAGAATATGAAATTCATTTCTTTTTATCTTTTTATAGCATTATATTTTATATCTTTGTAAAAAAACAAAGGATTGAACAATGGATAAACCCATGAACCGAATAAAAGAGGTGCTTGAAGAAAAAGGCATCAAGCAAACATGGCTGGCAGAGAAACTTGGGAAGAGCTTCTGCATTGTCAATTCATACGTTTGCAATAGACGACAACCAAGTTTAGACGTATTGTTTGAGATTGCCAAGATACTACAAGTAGACCCTAAAGAATTAATAACTAATAATAAATAATCTTGATATGAAATTACAGAATATTCTCAATGGATCAGAATATAGCTTAAACCTTTTTGCTAAAGCAGCAATAGATGATTTGGAGGCTCGAATTATTGATAAAGTTGATAAAAAGGGCAAAGCATACTATAGTGTTAATTGTATTATTCGAGGAAAGGAGATTAAATTAACACCCGAAGAGGTTGTCCGTCAGTTGTATGCCGAAACATTAATCTCTAAATATGGTTATAGCAAGGAGCGTATTGCTTTTGAATATCCGATATACTTTGGACGGGAAGCAAAACGAGCAGATATAGTTATTAAAGATGCAGATGACGCAAATGTAGCCTATATTATAGTTGAGGTTAAAAAGCCAAAAGCTAAGGATGGTCGTGACCAACTTAAATCGTATACTCACGCCACAGGTGCGAGCATGGCCATATGGACTAATGGAACAACTATCGCCTATTATCAGCGACAGAATCCAAACTTTTTTAAGGATATTCCCAATATCCCGCGTGCGACAGAAACTCTTGCAGAGATTCTGCAAGCCCCATTTACCATGAACGACCTTATTAGGGAAGATAAGCTTACCAAGACGGGTAAATCGCTTAAAGACCTTATTTTGGAGATGGAAGACGAGGTACTGGCAAACGCTGGAGTTGATGTCTTTGAAGAGGTGTTCAAACTGATTTTTGCAAAACTTTATGATGAGCAGATAGGTGCAACGGATGACCACTATAATTTGGAATTCCGCAACTCAGGATTGAGTGATATTCAGCTGAAAGAGAAAATCGAAAAACTTTTCAAGAAGGCATGCAACAAATGGCCAGGTGTATTTGTTGAAGATGGACACTGTCCAAAATTTTGTGTAAATGTAAACAGGATTCAGTTGTAAGTTCCTTCTTATATCAAGATTCTGTTTTCAAAAATGAGTATAAACTGATTCATAATCAATCCCCAGTTATGAATAGGCTGTGTCCATTTCTTCTCAATCTCCATAATTGAAAGAAAGACGGTCTTTTTTACGGCCTCATCCGAAGGGAAAGAAAGCTTTGATTTTGTATACTTTCTGATTTTCCCATTCAGGTTCTCAATAAGATTTGTGGTATATATTATTTTTCTTATTTCCAGCGGGAATTGGAAGAAAACAGTCAGGTCTTCCCAGTTGTTTCTCCAGGAGCGTATGGCGTAAGGATACTTTGCTCCCCATTTCCTTTCCAGATTGTCAAGTTC